>Ga0187843_10000037_pt1 | contig 114746 bp, 52 predicted proteins | sample SpaLakP09_SKY_43_FD_134516 | JGI IMG/M metagenome (GOLD analysis project Ga0187843, IMG submission 134516) | Oligotrophic lake water microbial communities from Sparkling Lake, Wisconsin, USA - SP09_SKY_43 | ecosystem: Environmental > Aquatic > Freshwater > Lake | place: USA: Sparkling Lake...
CGCCAGCGCGCTGGCGGGCAGGCCGACCAGCGAATTGGGATTGGCCGGGTCGTGCTTGTAGAAGGTCGATGCGCCGCTTTCCGGATCGAGGTGATTGAGCCCGTTGTTGGCGGCGACCCAGAGCTTGCCGTTGCCGTCGTCGGCGATCGCCCTGATCTTGTTGTCGGACAGCGAATCGGGACGGTCGGCCTGGCGCACGATGCGCGCGAAGCCGCCGCTGTTGAGGTCCACGCGGCTGGCGCCCGCGAACCAGGTGCCGACCCAGAAGGTGCCCACGCGGTCGCGGTACAGGGCCGAAATCTGGTTGTCGGCCACGCTGTGGTTGTCCCCGGCCACATGGCGGTAGTTGGCGAAGCGGCGCGACGTGTCCTGCCACAGGAACAGGCCGTCGTTATGGCTGCCCACCCAGACATTGGCGTCGACGTCCTGGAACAGCGTGATGATGTAGCCGGCCGTCAGGCCGTCGGCCGCGCCCATGCGCCGGCGCGCTTCTCCCTGCTTCCAGGTTTCCAGTCCCGCCAGGCTGCCGATCCACAGGGTCTGGCCGGCGTCGACCAGCAGCGACTGCACCACGTCGTACTTGCTGTCGGCGCCCCCCGCGCGGTGATGCGTGAATGCCTTGGCGCCCGGCGCCAGGCTGTCCAGGCCCGACGAGGTGCCTACCCACACCCGGCCGCTGGCGTCCACCGCCAGCGCGTTGACCTGGTCGTCGGCCAGGCTGGAGGCATCGCCCGGCACGTTGTGCCAGATGCGGAACTTCCCGCTGGCCATGTCGAAATGCTGCAAGCCGTCGCTGGTGGCCAGCCACAGGCCCTGCTTGCCGTCGTCGGCGATGGCGCGCACGTGCAGGTTACCGTTGCCGCGGCGCGCCGCTTCGTTCGGCTGGAAATGGGTGAAGCTCTGGGTGGCCGGATCATAGCGATCCAGGCCGCCGTCGGTGCCGACCCACATGCGCCCGCTGCGGTCCACGTGCAGCACCCGCACCCAGTTGTTGGCCAGGCTGCGCGGATCGGTGGCCACGTTGCGGAAGGTGGTGACCCGGTAGCCGTCAAAGCGCGACAGGCCGGCCTGGGTGCCGAACCACATGAAGCCGTCGGCGTCCTGCACGGCCGCCAGCACCGATTCCTGGGCCAGGCCATGGTCGACCGAGAGATGCTCGAAGCGCAGGGTGCGCGCCGGCGCCGCCTGGCTGGACCCGCACAGCAGGCAGCACAGCAGCAGGAACAAGGTGGCAAGTGCGCGCGCCGGGTTCACTTAGGCGACCGCTCCCGAGGCATCCATGGCCAGCGCGGCCACGACGCGGTTGGTCTGGCGCGCGACGGCGTCCTGGACTTCGACCAGCGCGGCGTCGAGCAGTTCGGCGTCGAACACACCGCCCCGGGCCAGGTCGACGCGGGACGCGGCATGCCACAGTCCCAGCGTCATGCAGCCCGTGTGCACGGCGTCGATGCGCAGCCTGGCGTCGGCGGGAGCGCCGCCGTCGACCATGCCCGCCACTTCCTTGCGCGCCACCACCAGCTGTTCGGTGAACGCTTTCAGGTAGGCTTTCAGGCGGTCGACGCCGATATGCAGGCGCTTCATGGTGGCGGCCGGATCTTCGGCCAGCTTTTCCAGCGTGACCCTGAAAATCTTCTCGAGGTGGGCGCGCGCATCGGCCGCGTGCAGCGGCTTGAGGATGTAGCCCACCGCGCCCAGCTTGACCGCCTGCAGCACCGTATCGCGGTCGGACGCCGACGACACCAGCACGAAGGGCACGGCGGCCAGTTCGGGATCGCGCTTCATCTGTTCGAGCAGGTCGATGCCGGACATGCGCGGCATGCGCACGTCGCAAAAGCAGATCACGGGACGCAGGCCGCCGGCCAGCATCATCCAGGCCTGCTCGCCATCCTCGGCTTCGACCAGGTCGAAAATGCCGTACACGGACAGCAGGTCGATCAGGGCCATGCGCGAAACGATATCGTCATCTACTACCAGTGCTTTCATGCATTTCTCCGTGTGCGGTGCTGGCTAGTCGCCAAAAAATTTCAATACGTCGTCCTTGCGCGCGAGGGTATCGCGCTGGCCCAGACGTATCAGTTCGCAGGTGTAGCTCGATTCAAACAGCAGGTAGGACGCCAGTGCGGCGCCGCGTGTTTCGGTGGCGCCTATCCCCGAGAGCATGGTGCGGATAGGCGCCGGCAGGCTGTGAATATGGCGGCTGGCGATATCGTCCAGCCGCTCGGAAGGGGCGATGACCAGCAGTTCGACCGGCTTGAGCGGGGTCTTGTCGAGATACTCTTTCGGCAGCATCGACAGCGTCAGGTTGATGCGGTTCAGGCGCTCGATGTCGACCGCCAGGCTGTCGAGGAAGATGGACGACATGGCATGGCCGGCGATCTGCGCCAGGCTCGGATAGCGCGCCTGTTCGTTGCCGGTGGACGCAGGCTCGGTCAGGCGGCCCGCCCCCACCACCAGCACCTTGGTCGCGCCCAGGTGGATGGCAGGCGAGATCGGCGCCAGCTGGCGCATCGAGCCGTCGCCGCAGTATTCGCGGCGGCTGCCCAGGTACAGCGGCACGGCCGGGAAAATGAAGGGGATCGCCGACGAGGCCAGCAAGTGCTCGACCCCGATCTGGTCCTGCATGGCGATGCGCTGCATGCGCACCCAGGGCGGGATGTCGGCCGCGGTCTGGTAAAAGGTGACGTGGTTGCCGCCCGTGTAGGACGAGGCGGTGACGGCCAGGGCGTGCAGCAGGCCGTCGGACATCACCGAATCGAGGCGCGGCAGGTCGAGCATGCGGTGCAGCAGCCCGGCCAGGGGGGTGTTGTCGAGCAGCGAGGTGGGCGGCGCGGCGCGCCATTTGCGCAGCAGCCAGCCGAAGGACAGCAGCGACAGCCAGCGCGCGCCGGAACGGATCACGCCCAGCGAGTCGGAACGGTACACCTGGTCGACGGTGAAGTTTTCCCAGACGTCGAGCAGCTTTTGCACGCCTTCGCCAAAATTGTCGGCGCGGCAGGCCAGGGCCACGGCATTGATGGCGCCGGCCGAGGTGCCGCAGATGATGTCGAAGGGGTTGCGCGCGGGGCGCCAGCCGGCTTCCCACAAGAGCTGCGAAATCGCTTGCAGCACGCCGACCTGGTAGGCAGCGCGCGCGCCGCCTCCCGTCAGGATCAAGCCGGTTTTTTGTTCTATTCCCATAAAGCAAGGGTATCAGGGTCTGTTGCATTTTGGGGAAAAAGCTTGCCCGAAATGCACGATTTGCACACCTTTTATTCTCCCCGTGCAACGCCCTCGCGGCGCGGGTCGGCGCCGCCGAACCACCACGGCGCGCCATGGATCAGGATGCGCTGCACGCCATGCAGGCCGGACGTCATCTCGTACTGGCGGATCACATGGCCGCGCGCCTTGAGCGCGTCCATCACCAGGGGCGAAAAGCGCCCCGTTTCCAGCTCGGTGGGGCCGTTGCGGCTGCCGAAATTGGGCAGGTTGATCGCCTGCTGCATGTTCAAGCCCCAGTCGAGCGTGCCGACCAGGGTCTTGGCCACGTAGTTGATGATGGCCGGGCCGCCCGGCGAGCCCACCGCCAGCACCAGCTGTTTCGTCTTGCGGTCGAACACGATGGTGGGCGACATGGCGCTGCGCGGCCGCTTGCCGGCCTGGACCCGGTTGGCGATCGGCCCGCCCGCGTCCACCGAGTCGAAGGAAAAGTCGGTGAGCTGGTTGTTCAGGATGAAGCCGCGCACCATCTGGCGCGAACCGAAGGCGTCTTCCACGGTGGTGGTCATCGACAGGCCGGCGCCCTTGCCGTCGAATACCACGAAGTGCGAGGTCGACGCCGTTTCGATGGCATTGTCGGTACCCCATGCCACGTCCATGCCCGGCGGCGTGCCCGGCTGGGCGATGCCCATCGACTTGTCGCCGATCAGGGCGGCCCGTTCGGCCAGGTAGCGCTTGTCGATCAGGCCGGGAATGCCGCGCCCCGGCAACGGCACGAAATCGGTATCGGCGGCGTAGCGGTTGCGGTCGGCGTAGGCCAGGCGCGCCGCTTCCGAAAACAGGTGGACCGCCTCGGCGCCCAGCACGCCGTCGACCGGCGCCACGGCCGCCATGTTGCGGTTTTCCAGGATGCCCAGGATCTGGGCGACGGCGATCCCGCCCGACGACGGCGGCGGCATGCCGCACACGGTGTAGGCGCGGTAGTCGCTGCACACGGGCGCGCGCAGCTTGGGCTGGTAGCCGGCGATGTCCTGCGCGGTCAGGGTGCCGGGATTGGTCGGATGCCCGGCCACCTTGGCCGCGATGTCGCGCGCGATGGCGCCGGTGTAGAACACCTCGGCGCCGCCGGCCGCGATCTCGCGCAGCGTGGCCGCCAGTGCCGGGTTTTTCAGGATATGGCCGAGCGGCCAGGGCTTGCCGTCCTTGTCGTAGAAATAGGCGGCGGCGGGATCCTTGCGGATGTGGGGGTCGTGCGCGATCAGGCCATGCAGGCGCGCGCTGACCGCGAAGCCCTGCTCGGACAGCGCGATGGCGGGGGCGAACAAGTCGCGCCATTTCAGCTTGCCGTGCTGCTTGTGGGCCATGGCCAGCATGCGCAGCACGCCAGGAGCGCCCACCGAGCGGCCGCCCACCACGCCCGCGGCGCGCGACAGGGCCGTGCCGTCGGGATTCTGGAACAGGCGTTCGGTGGCGGCGGCAGGCGCGGTTTCGCGCCCGTCGTAGGCCTGGACCCGGCTGCCGTCGTAATGCATGAGGAAAGCGCCGCCGCCGATGCCCGACGATTGCGGCTCGACCAGCGTCAATACCAGCTGGATGGTGACGGCGGCATCGATGGCCGTGCCGCCCTTCCTGAGAATCTGGTAGCCCGCGTCGGCAGCGAGGGGATTGGCCGCGGACACCATGAATTTCTTCGCTGCCCAGCCTGCTTTATCGGCATAGCCGGTCGCAATTTCGGGCGCCTGCTGGCTGGCGTCCTGGGCGCCGGCCGGCATGGCGGCAAACGCGCCCGCCAGTACGGCCGCGAGGGCGAGCATCTTCAACTTGACCATGTATTCTCCAAATGAAACGTGCGGCCAGGCCGCACGCTTGAACACAAGTATCGTACAGGAAATGCTTTACTTCGGCTGCATGCGGATCGCGCCGTCCAGACGGATGGTTTCGCCGTTGAGCATGGTGTTTTCGATGATCGATTTCGCCAGCTGCGCGTATTCCGCAGGACGACCCAGGCGTTGCGGGAACGGAACCATGTTGCCGAGCGCGGTGCGCACTTCTTCCGGCATGCCCATCAGCATCGGGGTTTCGAAAATGCCGGGAGCGATGGTCATCACGCGGATGCCGCTGCGGGCCAGGTCGCGCGCCATCGGCAGGGTCAGGCCGACCACGGCAGCCTTCGACGAGGCGTACGCCGCCTGGCCGATCTGGCCGTCATAGGCCGCCACCGACGCGGTATTGATGATCACGCCGCGCTCGCCCGACTCGCCCGCTTCGGTCTTGCCCATGGCGTCCGCCGCCAGGCGTGACATGTTGAAGGTGCCCACCAGGTTGATGGTCACGGTGCGCTGGAATACGTCCAGCGGGTGCGGGCCATCCTTGCCCACGGTCTTGATGGCGGGCGCCACGCCGGCGCAGTTGATCAGGCCACGCAGGGTGCCCATGGCGGTGGCGGCGGCGACAACGGCCAGGCCATCGGCTTCGGAACTGACGTCGCACTTGACGAAAGTGCCGTTCAATTCCCTGGCCAGCGCTTCGCCGGCTTCCACTTGCACGTCGGCCAGCACGACTTTCGCGCCCGATTCCGTCAGCAGGCGTGCGGTCGCAGCGCCCAGGCCCGAAGCGCCGCCAGTGATGATGAATACATTGTTCTGAATTTGCATGGTTTTTCCCTTGAAGTGCTGCTATTAACGTTTACGTAAACGTCAAGGATACCAAATTGTATTGATCTTGGGGCTGGAATGCCTAAAAACACTGCACGGTGACGCCATTGTTGTTGCACAGCTTGCCCTGCGGACTGAGCAATGTTGTACCGACGCCACCGTTGTAGCGGGTGCCGCTGGTGTCGACGCAGCCGCCGGCGTCGCAGCGCATGATGGGCACGGGCGACGGCGGCACGCTGGCCGGCGGCAGGGTGAACGGCGGCTGGATCAGCGCAGGCGCGGCCGGGCGCGGCGCGGCGATGCGCGGCGTGCTCTCGATCACCTGGCTCACGGCGCGGCGCTTGGGCGGCGCTTTTTTGGGCGCCGGCTTGTCCTTTTTCGCCTGCTGCTCGACTTCACCGGCGCGCGGCGGGCGTTCGACGGCCGACACATGGCCGGCCACGCAAGCGATCAGGACCAGGCTGGGCAGGGAAATTTTCATGGGAACCTTTCAGGAATATCCCAGTATTGTCCGGCCAACCCCATTCCGATAGAGCACGATACACTTTGTAACGCCTGCGTAAGGACATGGTCAGCCTCGGCAGCTACACTGGGCTGCATAACCGGAGATCACCATGCAGCCGCCATATCAGATGTACCAAAGTAAATTACGCAGTGCAAACGAAGCGCTGGAACTGCTGCGCGACGAGGACATGATCATAGTGCCCACCGGCGTGGGCGAGCCCCCGTCCCTGCTGACGGCGCTGTCGGAGCAGCGGCGCCGGTTCAAGGGCATCGCCGTAGCGCAGATCCTGGCGCTGCGCAAGTTTGGCTACTTCGACCAGGAGACGGCGCAGCATGTGCGGCACGCGGCGCTGTTCTTCGGCGGCGCTTCGCGCGCGGCCGGCCAGGGCGGCTGGTGCGATTTTATTCCGAATTATTTTTCCGAGATTCCCGTCCTGATCGAGCGCGGCCTGATGCCCGCCGACGTCGTGTTCGCGATGGCTTCGCCCATGAATGAACAGGGCTTTTTTTCGCTCAGCCTGGGCACCGACTACACCATGGCGGCCGTGGCCAAGGCGCGCGTGGTGGTCCTGGAAGTCAATCCGAACGTGCCCTTCGCGCACGGCCAGTGCCATGTACACGTGTCGCAGGTGACGGCGCTGGTCGAAAGCAGCGAAGCGGTGCTGGAAGTGGGCTTGCCCACCATCGGCCCGGTGCAGGAAGCGATCGGCAAATACGTGGCCGACATGATAGACGACGGCTCGACCCTGCAGATCGGCTACGGCGGCATTCCCGACGCGGTGGTCATGCAGCTCTCGGCCAAGCGCGACCTGGGCATCCATACCGAGATGCTGGGCGACGGCATTCTGACCCTGGTCGAATGCGGCGCGGTCACCAACCGCAGGAAGAACATCCTGCCCGGCAAAATGGTGGCCACCTTCGCGCTGGGATCGCAAAAACTGTACAAGTTCATGCACAACAATCCCATGATCGAAATGCACCCGTCCAATGTCACCAACGATCCCTACCTGGCCGGGCAGAACGACAAGCTCATTTCGATCAACGCCAGCCTGCAGGTCGACCTGCTGGGCCAGTGCGGCTCCGAGAGCATCGGCCACCTGCCCTATTCCGGCACCGGCGGCCAGGTCGACTTCGTGCGCGCGGCCAACCGCTCCAACGGCGGCAAGTCCTTCATCGTGCTGCCGTCGACCGCCAAGGGCGATACCATTTCGCGCATCGTGCCCACGCTGGCGCCAGGCACGCATGCAACGACCAGCAAGAACGACGTGAATTATGTGGTGACCGAATTTGGCGTGGCGCAGTTGCGCGGCAAATCGGCCAAGCAGCGCGCGGAAGCGCTGATTGCGATTGCGCATCCGGACTTCCGCGCCGAACTGCGCGCCGATGCCAGGCGGATGTGCGTGTTTTAAGAGAAACATGTTTTGCCCCGCGCGCGGGCGCAGCGGGATCACAGGCCTGTGGCCCTCTGTAGCGGGCCCACGCCAGACGCCTTGTTTGGGGCCTGTTCCCGCCTTGCTCGTCCTTGTTTCGTCTTAAAGTGTCCAATTTGCATGAACAGCACATCATTTCCTGCCGAACGACCGTGTGGAAACTTCAAGACAAAACAAGACAACATCCGACAGGGCCAGGCGCGCAACAAGGCGACAGGCATGCGACCCTGACATCAGCGCAACCACTACCCGCTCACCAAGCGCAGTCGGCTTGCACAAGCATCCGATACGACACTAGCGCCAGCGCGCCAATGCGCACTGGCCAGTCGGTGCGGGCGCCGGCTCGGGGACGTCACGGGGCCCGAGCCGCTCCACGACAATTTTCCGGACAAACGACGCGCAGTCATAGCGCAGGGCTTCCACGACCGCTTGCGGCGTTGCCGGGTTGCGTGCCACCTGGGCCCGGACTGCCGGATGGGTGTGCTGGGCAATGTCGCTCAGGATGGCGGGCGGCGTAACGGCATTCTGGGCCAGGTTGAGCGGCACGCCGAAGGCGTCCGCCGCACCGGTCCGGGATTGCTCGAGCAAGCGCTGCAGTGTTGCGGGATCCGATGCCTTTCTCGCGACGGTGGAATCATTCCCGCGCATCGTCGATGCGGTCACGCCATACAGCAATACCACCAGCATCAGCAGCGGGGCCAGCAAGGCGATCTTCGCCCCGGCCGATATCGCCTGCGGCGTTGCCGACTTCCTGAAAACGAGCGCCGCAAGGCCGTACGCCATCGCTTGCGCGAGCGCCGCGTAGACCGGCGCGACGACAAAAATCAGGGCAGCCGTCGACGAGCGCGACAAGTTGTCCCCGAACAGGGAACTCCACAGCAGCGCCAGCGCCACGGCGCCGGCCGTGCAGCTGGCGGCCAGGTGGCGCAGGTAGGCAGCGCGCACGCCGGCACGCAAACGGCCGATAGCGGCAACGATGCCAAGCGCCAGCGGGAGCGCGCAGAGTGAAGAAAAAAGCAGTGCGGGAAGCGAGACGAGGATAGCGTCCATCGGAAAAATTCCACTTTGGGTAAGGAGTGGGGATCTTCGCGGCCGGGCGGGAAATTGTCGAGCAGATGCTTCAGGGTAGCGCACCGCGCTACCGCCGGCGCCGGCTTGCAGGCTGTCCGGTCTTCGGCGGACGAAAAAAAACCGGCCTTCGAAAAGGCCGGTTTGAATTATTACTTGGCAGGGGCAGGAGCAGGCTCCGGCGCCGCAGCCGGCGCGGGATCGACCGGCACTTCCATCGTCGGCGGAACCGTCGCCGCCGGTGCTGCCACCACGGGCGCTGCCACCGCCGGTGCATGCACCGCGTGGGCGGCAGGCGGCGTGACCGAGATCCAGCCGGTTGGCGAGAGCAGCGGCACCAGCAGCAGCGCCACGATGTTGATGATCTTGATCAGCGGGTTGATCGCGGGGCCGGCAGTATCCTTGTACGGGTCGCCCACGGTGTCGCCGGTCACGGCAGCCTTGTGCGCTTCCGAACCCTTGCCGCCGAAATTGCCGTCTTCGATGTACTTCTTGGCGTTATCCCATGCACCGCCGCCGGTGGTCATGGAAATCGCCACGAACAGGCCGGTGATGATGGTACCCATCAACAGGCCGCCCAGCGCGGCAGGTCCCAGCAGCAGGCCCACGACCACCGGCACGATCACCGGCAGCAGCGACGGCAGGATCATTTCCTTGATCGCCGACGCGGTCAGCATGTCGACGGCCTTGTCGTATTCCGGCTTGCCGGTACCGTCCATGATGCCCTTGATATCGCGGAACTGGCGGCGTACTTCCACCACCACGGCGCCGGCTGCGCGCCCTACCGCTTCCATCGCCATGGCGCCGAACAGGTAAGGAATCAGGCCGCCGATGAACAGGCCCACGATGACCATCGGGTTCGACAGGTCGAAGGAGATCGACATGTTGGCCGAAGCGAGTGCGTGCGTATAGTCGGCAAACAGGACCAGCGCTGCCAGGCCGGCCGAACCGATGGCGTAGCCCTTGGTGACTGCCTTGGTGGTGTTGCCCACTGCGTCGAGCGGATCGGTAATGGCGCGCACCGATTCCGGCATGCCCGACATTTCGGCGATGCCGCCGGCGTTGTCGGTGATAGGACCGTAGGCGTCAAGCGCCACGATGATACCGGCCATCGACAGCATGGACGTGGCGGCGATCGCGATGCCATACAGCCCGCCCATCTGGTACGACGCCAGGATGGCTGCGCACACGGCCAGCACAGGATAGGCGGTCGACTTCATCGACACGCCCAGGCCGGCGATGATGTTGGTGCCGTGGCCGGTGGTCGACGCTTCGGCGATGTGGCGGACCGGCTTGAATTCGGTGCCGGTATAGTATTCGGTGATGTAGACCATCAGGCCGGTGAGCACGATACCGACGATGGAGCAGCCCATCATCTTCATGCGCATGGCTTCTTCGGTCCATACCATCCAGGTGACGGCCGCAAAACCGATCAGCGACAGGCCGGCGGCCCACCACAGGCCCGTGTACAGGGCCGACATGATCTTCTTGCCCTGCTTGGCTTTGACCAGCGAGCAGCCCACGATGGAGCCCAGGATCGATACCGCGCCAAGCAGCAGCGGGTAAATGATAGGGACATTGCCGGCGTTGGTGATCATCAGCGCGCCGAGCAGCATGGTGGCGATCAGCGTGACCACATAGGTTTCGAACAGGTCGGCGGCCATGCCGGCGCAGTCGCCGACGTTGTCGCCGACGTTATCGGCGATCACGGCAGGGTTGCGCGGGTCGTCTTCCGGGATGCCGGCTTCGACCTTGCCTACCAGGTCGGCGCCGACGTCCGCGCCCTTGGTGAAGATGCCGCCGCCAAGACGGGCGAAGATCGAAATGAGCGAAGCGCCGAAGGCCAGGCCGATCAGCGGCTTGATGATGTCATGCGGGGACAGCGTGCTGCCCGGGGCTTTCATCATCAGCATCCAGTAGAACAGCGTGACGCCCAAGAGGCCCAGGCCGACCACCAGCATGCCGGTGATGGCGCCGCCCTTGAAGGCCACGTCCAGTGCTTCGTTCATGCCCTTGGTGGCAGCCTGCGCGGTGCGCACATTGGCGCGGACCGAGACATTCATGCCGATGAAGCCGCAGGCGCCGGAAAGGACGGCGCCGATGGCGAAGCCGATGGCGGTGTTCATATCGAGGAACACGCCGATGGCGATCAGGAGGACGACACCGACGATGCCGATGGTGCGGTACTGGCGCGCCAGGTAAGCGGCTGCACCTTCCTGGATCGCCTGCGCGATTTCCTGCATCCTGGCGTTGCCAGGGTCCTGCCGTAAAATCCAGCTACGTGTCAGAAGACCATATATCACTGCGACTACGCCGCATACCGTCGCGAAAATCAGAAAGCTTGAATCTGCCATATTGTCCCCTTAGCATTTTTTTAATCAAGTAACACAACAACACATTCGAAAGACCTTGTAGGTCAACCATACTGCGTACTGCAAAACTTTGAATCCGAAACCGGGTGCGTGGGAAGGGCAGTCAGGCGGCCGCATTAAAAAAGCGGACCTGCGGTCCGCTCCTTTAACAGCTTATTCCGACAGCGCCGCGAATGCCGCGTCGCGGATCTGCTCGACAGGTCCGACACCGGCGATGCGGCGGTACTTGGGCGCACCAGGCAGGCCCGATTGCGCCCACTCGTTGTAATACCCGAGCAGCACTTCGGTCTGGTTGTGATAGACAGAGAGGCGTTTCATGACGGTTTCGGCCTTGTCGTCGTCGCGCTGGATGAGCGGTTCGCCGGTGAGGTCGTCCAGATTGTCCACTTTTGGCGGATTGAATTTGATGTGGTAGACGCGGCCCGAACCCGGGTGCGAGCGGCGGCCGCTCATGCGCTCGACGATCGATTCGTCGGGCACGTCGATTTCGAGGACATAGTCCACGTTGATGCCGGCGTCCTTCATGGCGTCAGCCTGCGCGATGGTGCGCGGGAAGCCGTCGAACAGGTAGCCGTTCTTGCAGTCGTCGTCGGTGAGGCGGTTCTTGACCAGGCCGATCATGATGTCGTCGGAGACCAGGCCCCCTGCGTCCATCACTTTTTTCGCGGCCATTCCCAGTTCGGTGCCTTGCTTGATCGCGGCACGCAGCATGTCGCCGGTGGAGATTTGCGGGATGTTGTACTTTTCTTTGATGAAGTTAGCCTGGGTACCTTTGCCGGCACCCGGTGCTCCTAACAGAATGAGACGCATGAAAATTCCTAGAACTGATTTTTAAAATGGTGGTGATGCATATCTGCTACCTTGGTACGAAACTTACCACAAAAGTGCCGGAAAACGCCAATCTGCGGCGGATTTGACATTTTTTTGATTGATCCAGCGCAGACCAAAGCGGTTTCACACTTTTAGTGTGCAAAGATGCTGCGCTGCCACAAGAAAGTTAGGTGAAGTAAGCGTGCTGTAAGGCCTCATTTGGCGTAGTGCTGCCGCACGCGCGCCAGGTCCTCGGGCGTGTCGACACCGGCCGCCGGCGCGCTGTCGGTCACGTGCACGGCGATCGGATAGCCATGCCACAGCACGCGCAACTGCTCGAGCGCCTCGATCGATTCGAGCGGCGCCGGCGCCAGGGTCGGGTAGGTTTGCAGGAAGGCGTTGCTGTACGCGTAAAGCCCGATATGGCGCAGCGGCCGGTAGCCGGCCGGCAGCACGTCGCGCGAGACGGCGAACGCGTCGCGGTCCCATGGAATGGTGGCGCGCGAAAAATACAGCGCGCGCCCGAGCTTGTCGAGCACCACCTTGACCACGTTCGGATTGAAGGCATCGGCCACGCTGTCGATCGGATGGGCGCAGGTGGCCATCGGCACGCCGTCCGCAATGCGGCTCGCGGTGGCGGCCAGCAGCGCCGGATCGATCAGCGGTTCGTCGCCCTGCAGGTTGACCACGACGGCGTCAGGCGCCAGGCCCAGCGTGCGCGCCACTTCGGCGATGCGGTCGGTGCCGGACGGATGGTCGGCGCGCGTCATGCACACTTCGACGCCGTGCGCCGTGCAGGCGGCGGCAATGTCGGCGTGGTCGGTGGCCACGATGATGCGTTCGGCGCCCGATTCGGCGGCCCGTTCGGCCACCCGCACCACCATCGGCTTGCCGCCAAGGTCGGCCAGCGGCTTGTTCGGCAGGCGCGTCGACGCCAGGCGCGCCGGAATGATGACGATGAAACTCATTTACACAGGCTCGATCTTGCGCGCTTCGTCCACCCACATGATGGGGATGCCGTCGCGGATCGGGAAGGCCAGGCGGTCGGCGCGGCAGATCAGTTCCTGCGCTTTCTTGTCATGGTCGAGGGGGCCTTTGCACAAGGGGCAGACCAGGATGTCAAGCAGTCGGGAATCCACGGCATTTCTCCACAATTTGTTCGGCCAGCGCGCCGTCGAGCTGCGCCGTCACCGGAACGACCCACAGTCTCGGATCGTGTTTGAGATGTTCAATTTGCCCACATTTTACTGCATCCTTCTCGGTGATCAGGATGATGTCGGCGTCGATGCCGTCAAACGGGCGGTCCAGGAAATCGTGATGGTCGGGCAGCGCCAGTTCGCTGATCTCCAGGCCGGCCGCGCGCAGCATGGCGAAAAAGCGGCCCGGGTTGCCGATGCCGGCCGCCGCCACGATGCGCCGGCCCTTCAGTTCGGCCAGGGACACGCCCTGCCCCGGCCTGGCCAGCGGCTCGGCCACGTTGCCGCGCAATTGCATGCGAAACGGCGTGCCGCCCACGTCCGGCGTGGCATCGGGCGCATTGACGATGGTGAAGTCGCGCCGGCGCGACGCCGGTTCGCGCAAGGGACCTGCCGGCAGCAGCCAGCCGTTGCCCACGCCGCGCCCGTCGAACAGCACGATTTCAAGGTCGCGTTCGAGCGCGTAGTGCTGCAGGCCGTCGTCGGAGATGATGATGTCGACCTGGGGATGCGCGGCCAGCAGCGCGCGCCCGGCGGCCGCGCGGTCGCGCCCCACCACCACCGGACAGCCGCTGCGGCGCGCGATCAGGAGCGGCTCGTCGCCCACCTGCTGCGCGGTCGATTCCGCGGTCACGGCGCGCGGCGCGGCGTCGCTGCTGCCGAAGCCGCGCGAGATCACGCCCGGCGTGTAGCCGGCTGCGCGCAGCACGCCGGCCAGCCAGATCGTCAGCGGCGTCTTGCCGGTGCCGCCGATGAAGATGTTCCCCACCACGATGACCGGCACCGGCAGGCGCGCGGACTGCTTGATGCCCTTGCGGTACAGGAGCGCGCGCGCGCCGGACAGCGCGCCGAACAGCAGCGACACGGGCCACAGCGCGCACGCCAGCACGCCGCGCCCGAGCCAGGCGCGCGTGAGGGTGGTTTCGATGGATGAGGGAGTCGGCATGCGGCGGCGGGCGGAAGGAAACTGCCCGCGCGTTCTACTTGGCGGTGCCTGTCTGCGCGGCGAAGGTCAGCTTGTCGTAGCCGGCGATGCGCGCCGCTTCGAGCACGTTGATGACCATCTGGTGCATCGCGAACTGGTCGGCATTGACGATCACGACCGGGCTCTGGTCGCCGGCGGCGGGCGCCTGGCCGTTGTTGGCGGCGCGCGCGGCAGCCTTCATGTCTTCTGCCAGTTCGGCCACGCTGCGGAAGGACACCGGCGTGTTGTTGATCGTGTAGTTGCCCTTGGCGTCGACCGTCACGTTCAGTTCCAGCGGCTTGTCGAGCGCCTTTTCGGCTTCCGCCGTCGGCAGCGTGATCTGCAGCTCGGTGAATTTGCTGTAGGTGGTCGTGACCATCAGGAAGATCAGGATGACGAGCAGGACGTCGATGAAGGGGATCAGGTTGATCTCCGGATCCTCGCGTTTCCTGCCTCGGCGGAAGTCCATCATTTGCGGGCACCGTGCACGATATCGACGAATTTGACTGCCTGCAGTTCCATGTCGATGATGAAGCTGTCGACCAGGGCGCGGAAGTGGCGGTAGAAGACCAGGGCCGGCATGGCGATGGCCAGGCCGAAGCCGGTGTTATACAGCGCCACCGAAATACCGTGGGCCAGCGCGGCCGGATTGGTGCCGGTGGAATTTTGCGCGCCGAAGATTTCGATCATGCCGACGATGGTGCCGAACAGGCCCATCAGCGGCGCCAGCGAGGCGATGGTGCCCAGCGTGGTCAGGAAGCGTTCGAGCAGGTGGGCCACGCCGCGGCCCGCTTCTTCGATCGATTCCTTCATCACTTCGCGCGGCGACTCGACATTGCGCAGCGCGGCGGCCAGCACGGTGCCGAGCGGCGAATTGGCCTGCAGCTTGTCGATGATGTCGGGGGTGATCTTGCCGTTGTGGTAAACACGGATGACCTCGTCGAGCAGCTGCCTGGGCAGCAGCTTGTTGCGACGAAGGTAAATGGTGCGTTCGATGATCAGCGCCAGGGCGACGATCGAGGCAATCAGTAACAGCCAGATAGGCCAGCCTGCAGCTTGAAGAATGGCGAGCAAAACGAACTCCTGAATAAAGGTGATACCGGATCGGAACGAACCCCGGCAATGTAACGTGTTGCCAGAAAACCGGCAAGTAGAGTTCTGCACATGAACTGTGGATAAGATTGTGCGCAAAAATCCGCAAGCTATCGCATGGTCTTGATTCTTAAGGAAAATTTGCCAGTGCGCAAAAATGAGTCAGGTGCAAAATTAAAAAATGCTGTTCAGTTCTGAACAAATTCTGTGGATAAGATTGTGCGCAAGGCCCATGGCAAATCGGGAAGCACTTGATACTTAAAGGAATTTACCCGCTGCGCATTTTTCCGGCAAACGGGGGCAAAGTGCCTCAATCGGGGTCCGCTGTCATGAAATGCGGGCCCTTTTGTCGTCAAATGACAGTTGGGGATATTTATCACCCTTCTGCACACATTTTGTGGACAACATTGTTAGCAAGCCACTCAACACCCTATCAAGTCATTGATTCATAAGCTAATTTTTGATGTGCGCAAGAATAAGGCAGCGGTGCATAAGCTGCTTTCCCCACAATTTCTGTGGATAAGATTGTGGGGAAAGTCCGGGCTTCAACATAAGTCCTTGATCCGCAACTCTTATTCAACATTGCCAAACTTTTGGGCACGGCTAGCGCGGGATGTGATGGTCAAGCCAGGACAGGCACGGCATGTTCTGCACACATTTTGTGGATAACTTTGTTAGCAAGCTGTCCAACGCTAAACCAACTCATTGATATATATGGAGAATTTCTGGCTGCGCACGAGAATGGCAGCGGTGCACAAGCCGCTTTCCCCACAATTTCTGTGGATAAGATTGTGGGGAAAGTACGGGCTTCAACATAAGTCCTTGATCCATAACTTTATTTTACCGATGCTCAACTTTTCGGCAGGCAAGCTGTAAGAATGATGGCCGGGCGCTGACTACCTCAACATGGAAAATACACAAGAAGCACTTTATCGCGAAGCGAGCCAGCTCTACGGAAGGGACGTTGCCCGCTTCGTGGCCGGCTACGAACGCGACAGCGCCGCGCGCCAGGAATTGCTGCAGGAAGTGCACTTGGCCCTGTGGCAAAGCTTCGCCGGGTTCGCCCATCAATGTTCGCTGCGCACCTGGGTGTATCGCGTGGCCCACAACGTGGGCGTCAGCCACGTCCAGCGCGCCATGCGCCGCCCGGAGCAGGCCGGCGCCAGCCTCGAGGACCTGGAAGCATCCGTCGACGAGTCCGCCGACATGGGGTTGACCGAACGCCGCCTCGATCTCGCGCGCGTCATGGCGCTGGTCCATGCGCTGGCCGGCGTGGACCGCGAAGTCATGCTGCTCTATCTCGAAGACCTCGACGCGGCCAGCATCGCCGAAGTGACGGGACTGTCCGCCCGCAATGTCGCCACCAAAGTCCATCGCATCAAATCACTGCTTGCGGGCATGCTCGACAAGCCAAGGAAAACAGCATGAACGACCAGGAACTGAAATCCATGTGGAAATCCCAGCCGCTCGCCGCGGAAACCGTCTCGCTCGACGCCGTACGCGGCGCGGCGCAAGGCTTTCATGCCACCGTCGTGCGCCGCAACCGCTACGAAGAATGGTCCTGCTACGTGGTCATGCTGGTCTTCGGCTACTTTGCCTGGCAGTTGCCGTCCATGACCATGCGGGCCGGCTGCGTGCTGGTGATACTGGGAACGCTGGTGATGCTGTACCAGCTGCGCAAGCGCGCTGCGATCGGCGCCCTGCCCGGCCTGGGCCTGGCCGACAGCTACGTGGCCTACTTTCGCGCCGAGCTGGTGCGCCAGCGCGATGCCTTGCGCAGCATCTGGCTGTGGTACATCTCGCCTGCCGTGCCCGGCATTGCCGTGCTGCTGTGGGGCATGGCGGAAAACGATCCGTCCGGCTTTCCATGGTGGCCGATGGCGGCCTTGTTTGTGCTGCCGTTCGGCGTCGCGTTCTGGATGAACCTGGCCGCGGCGCGCAAGATGCAGCGCAAGATCGACGAACTCGACGCCAGCGCACGCTGACATGCCGTCCGGCCTGCGCCGGACGGCATCACTAGGACATCAATCGTAGGTGGCGCTCAGGCTGACACCGGCAAAGGGCTGCTTCGCCGTCATCATCACGTAGTACCAGCGCCCGCTGGCAGGCGCGGCGATGCTGACGCTTTCCGCGTTGCCCGGATTCCTGGACGCCGCGGTGTACGAAGCGGGGGTCGGATAGGCGTCGAGCTTCACATACAGTTCCACGTCGCCCGTACCCTTGCTGGTGAACAGGCGCAGGTTCTTCGCCCCGGCCGGCAGCAGGATGTAGGCGTAGGCCTGGGTCGACGAGGCGAAGCCGCCGATCGAACAGTTCTTGCCCAGCTGGCTGGTCGAGCTGCAGGCTGGCAGGCTTGCCACCGGCAGCGGCGGTTCGCCGGCGGTGGTCGCCGTCGTCACCCACGCGGCAAACTCGCCGTCGTAGCGCGCGCCGATATAGTCCATATAGGCCTGGTAGCCGTTGTAGTCGCCCACGCGGAACTTGGAAACGACGGCGTCAACGTCGTTGCGGTGGCGCTCGACCATGAAACGGGTCGCCATGTAGCCCCAGCGGTAAGCGCGGTCGGTGTAGTCCGCCATCGAATAGGTATTGCCGAAGATCTGGCTCAGCTTGTACGTGCCGCGCTTGGCCACGTCGATCGATTTCTGATTGTTGTTGCGCAGCGAAAGGTATTCGCCCAGGCCTTCCAGCCACCACACAGTGGGCTTGACCACCGCGGCGCCAAAGTCGCCGTGCATGTCGAAGCGGCCATCGAGGTAGTGCACATACTCGTGCTCCAGGTTCCATACGGTGAACGTCGGGCGCAGCCACGATGCTTCATGCGCGATGAAGCGGGCCTGGTTGCCCGGCGTGGCCGGGTCGCCTTCGAGGTACATGCCGCCGTTGTTGGTGTCGATATCGTAGATGACCGAGGCGTATTTGCTGTAGTTCGCATAGTCGTCGAACACCACCAGTTCCAGCGCGGCATTGAGGTCATTGGCGACCGGCTTACGATTGGTCTGCATCATCTCGTGGAAGTAGCCCTCCTCCTTGAGCAGGATGACGCACGATTCCTGCATCTGCGGCACGCTCATTTCCTGGGCGCGGATCCTGAGCGTCGGGCTGCAGGTGTAGCTGTTTTTCAGCACCGCGTCGGCCAGCCGGGTTTCGTAATTGCAGGTCCCGTACATGGAACAATTGGCGTTGTCGTAGTACTTCACCGCCGACGCCGCGGCCAGCCAGATGCCGCTGTCGGCGCCTGTCATGGTGCTGCTGCCGATCGCGGCCATGATCTGCGTGCGCACCGCAGGCTTGAGGGCAGGATACTGCAGGAAGCGGTAGGACTCGGTCGCGGCATCGGTCAGCTGGTAGGCCACCGATGAACCAAGCAGTGCCGCCTTGTTCTTCTGCACGAAATCATGCAGGGCGGCGGAGTAAGCCGCGCCATTGGCTTGCAGGTCGGCTGCAGCCTCGGGACGGAAATGCGCATAGTAGATGACCGTCAGCGCGGAAGTGAAGCCGCCGCTGGCGTCCGACTGTTTCAGGGGCTCGGCCGCGTTCGGATTGGCCGTGCTGTTGGTGTAGCGCTTCACCACTTTCTGCATGCTCGGCAGGAAGTACGCTTCGTCGTGCATATTGGTGATCAGGCGCAGCGTTTCACCGGCGGTGGTGCCCGCCAGCGCGTTCGGCGTGTACAGCACGGTGCCTTCGGCCAGTTGCTTGATCGGCGCGCGCAGCGCCGTGGTGACCGATGCGGGCAAGGCGGGAATGGTGTCGCCGCCAGCGAGGTAGTAGCCGGCGCGCAGGTACAGGACCAGGTTCACCAGGGCCCGGTTGCTGGCATTGTAGGTGCCCGCTTCCGTGGCAAAGCGCGCGGTCACCGCGTTCAGGTTGGCCGTCGAATACACGACCGAGGCTTGCGCCGCCGTCAGCGAAAACAGCGGATAGGTGCATTCGTAATCCGGCAGGTTCACCAGGTAATTGGCCAGCGCGCTGCCGCTGTAGCCGGCCAGGGTGTCCATGTTCTTGCATTCCGGCGTGGCGGCCATGGGTTGCAGCATTTTCTGCTTCGGCTGCATCAGGTCGTAGCGCGGCTTGTTGCTGGGCGCCAGGTCGTACTTCGATTGCTCGGCCGTTGGCGGCAAGCTCTGGCGCTGTTGCGGCTTGGGCGGTTGCGCCAGTTTTTGGTGGGTATGGCCTTCGGCGGCTTGCTTGGCGGCGTAGGCGTGGGTGCTGATGCAGGCGCTGAACAAGCCTGCCATCAGTAGGGATGTGCGAACACAGTACATAGGTCTCTCTCCGTGGATTTTTTGGGTAGGTGACTACGCGTGGGCCGCCAGGGTGTGCGCGGTCGAAGCGCCAAGTCGGCGCGGAAGGGTAGTCCGCGCTTTGCTGCAAGCCTTCAGGCGGAGGAGATACTAGCCCGGAAAAACGGGCGTAAATATGCATGCCGGGCGTCGAAAACGCCGTTTGGCATTATTCGCAGGGCTTGCCTGCAAGAATCGGCATAGTAAAGCAGAAAAATTGGCTGAAAAACCACATGGCGTGGCTAGCGTTTGTCGTCCGCGCGTTCGTTCCACTGGCTGGCCATGCGTGCCAGTTCGCCATTGCCGGCCAGTACGACCAGCGCGCGATTGATCTTGTCTTGCGTTTCCTGCGGCATCGAACGCGCCACCATCAGGTAGAAGACTTCGGCATACATGACCGTCGGCAGCACCTTGACCTTGTCCTGCAAACCGGACCTGGCGATATCGCCAAGGACGCCGGGCGTGCGGTGGATGAAAAAGCGGCCACGCCCGGCCAGCAGCTTTTCGAGGCTGACTTTGGTGTCGCGCCCGCCGGTATCGATGCGCAAGCCGCCCACGCTGCGCATATGGCTCAGAACGCCGGAGTAGCCGTGGAGGGACAGCACGACGCCCTTCTCGCCCAGCGCGCGCACGTCGGACCAGTTCCTGACCTGCACGGTGTCATTGGCGCGCACGGTCAGCAGGTATTCCACTGGAAACAAGGGCGTGTCGATGAAGTCGTGCACCGCTTCGCGCTCGGGCGTACGGATGACGCCGCAGATGGCGTCGAGCTGGCCGTGCACGAGGCCCGATTCGATGCGGATGAAAGGCACCCATTCCTGGTCGCCGACAAAGCGGATGCCGGGCTCGACCCGTTCCACGGCGCGCATGATATCGACGCACAGGCCGCCGACGGCGGGTTTGCCATTGACCTTGATGGCGAGAAATTTCGGGGCGCTGCCTTCCTGCGCCGCCGTGCGCACATCGACCGCCCGCACCGGTCCCGCAACCAGCAGGAAGCCGGCGATCCCGACCGACAGCGCGCGCAAGGCCGCTTGCATTATTTCCCCTTGTAGATGCCCGCTTCCAGGATCACATCGCCGCTCCTGACAAAGTAGGTCGACTTTTTCTCGATCACTTTCGATACGGGATTGTTGTAGCTGTAGTCGACCCAGCCCTTGCCTTCCGATTGGGCGCGGTCGATGATCTCCTTGCGGAAAAACTTCCCCTCGGCGTCCGGCAAGGTGATCATGTTCTTGCCGACCAGCTTGGCATTGACCGGATGCGCGACCACGGTGCCGTCGACGGCCCGCATGTACAGGTAGAGTTCGCCCTGCACGTAATCGGGGTTCTTCGCATTGATCTCTTTGATCAGGGCTTCCTTGCCATTCTTTTTCATGAAGGCCAGGCCCTTGTCGACCATGGCGATCGCATCGGCCGGCTTGTCCTGGGCGAATGACAGGGGCGCGAACAGCACGCCGGAGAACAGCAAGGAGAGAGCGATGGATTTCATGGCGTACCTGCCTTCCGGAGATGGATGTAACCGATTATAAGCACGCTGTTTCTCTGAAGACAAGCACAGCACGGCCAGCCCCGCACTTCCGCACAGATTCTGTGGATAACTTTGTGAGCAAGTCTGAAGACATTGGCCAAAGTCCTTGATATATAAGGGTTTTCAGCCCCTGCCCGCAAAAGTCGCAGCCGTCGTTTTTCTTTTATAATCAAGAGCTTACAAATAATACTTGGCTTTTTTCCTGATATATGACATAAGCATGACCGCCGTAAAATTTTGTGGACAGCTTTCGCATGCAAACTTTGTTCGACCCCGATTCCAGCTTCACGCCGCCGCCCGTGCTGACCGTCACCGCGCTCAATGCCCAGGTCGCGCGCCTGCTGGAACGCACGTTTCCGCTGACCTGGATCGGCGGCGAAATCTCCAATTTCACCCGGGCCAGCTCCGGCCACTGGTATTTCACGCTCAAGGATGACGCCGCCCAGGTGCGCGCGGTCATGTTCCGCGGCAAGTCCCAGTTCGCCGGCTTCACCCCGCGCGAAGGCGACAAGGTGGAAGTGCGGGCCCTGGTCACCCTGTACGGTGCGCGCGGCGATTACCAGATCAATGTGGAAGCGATCCGGCGCGCCGGCGTGGGCGCGCTGTACGAAGCCTTCCTGCGCCTGAAGGACAAGCTGACCGCCGCCGGCCTGTTCGAGCAGGAGCGCAAGCGTTCCCTGCCCCTGTTTACGCGCAGCATAGGCATCGTCACCAGCCCGCAGGCGGCCGCCCTGCGCGATATCCTGACCGCCCTCAGGCGCCGCGCCCCGCACGTGCGCATCGTGCTCTACCCTGCCCCGGTGCAAGGCCAGGGTGCGGCCGAAAAGATCGCCAACGCCATCGCCACGGCGTCGCGCCGGGCGGAAGTGGACGTGCTGCTGGTCTGCCGCGGCGGCGGTTCCATCGAAGACTTGTGGAGTTTCAACGAAGAAGTGGTGGCCTACGCCATCGCCAACTGCAGCATGCCGGTCATCGCCGGCGTGGGCCACGAAACCGACGTCACCATCGCCGACTTTGCCGCCGACATCCGCGCCGCCACGCCCACGGCGGCGGCCGAACTGGCGGCAACGCCGCGGGCGGACTGGATGTCGTCGCTGGCCGCCGACGCCACCGACTTGCGGCGCGCCATGCGCCGTGCGCTGGGCGAAGCGGCCCAGGGCCTGGACAATTATGCGCGCAGGCTGCTGAGCCCTGCGACCCGGATCGGCCACGAACGCCTGAAGCTGGTGGCCCTGTCGACCGCCATGACGCATGCCGTGCGCGCCCCGCTCAGCCGTCACAGCTACGTGCTGGCGCAGCTGCGCGCGCGCTGGGCCAGCCACCGCCCCGACACCCGCGCCCTGCGCGCCGACATTGCCCATCAACAGCGCCGCGTGGCCGGCGCCATGGCCACCCGGCTGGGCCAGCGGCGCGACGCGCTGGCGGCCCTGTCGGCCCAGCTGGAGCTGCTCAACCCGCAGCGCACCCTGGAACGGGGCTATGCCATCGTGCGCGATGCGAAGGGCACTATCCTGCGCGCGCCGTCCCAACTGAAGGTGGGCGAAGCGATCAGCCTGCGCCTGGCCGGCGGCAGCGCCGAAGTGGGCGTGGCCAGCGTGCAGGACGTCCTGGGCTAGGCGCCACCTTTTCCGGCGCGAAGCAAATATGCAATGAAGCGCCATCCGAATTACAATAAGCGTCGTTTCCGAAGTAATAACGCTTTCCCAAACCAATCAAGGACAAAACATGGAACATACACTGCCGCCCCTGCCGTATGAAATGGACGCCCTGGCTCCGCACATCTCCAAAGAGACGCTCGAGTACCACTACGCCAAGCACCACCAGACCTATGTGACGAACCTGAACAACCTGATCAAGGGCACCGAGTTCGCCGAGCAGTCGCTCGAACAGATCATCAAGACCTCGTCGGGCGGCATTTTCAACAATGCAGCCCAGGTATGGAACCACACCTTCTACTGGAACGGCATGAAGCCGGCCGGCGGCGGCGCACCATCGGGTGCCGTGGCTGACGCGATCAACGCCAAGTGGGGTTCGTTCGACAAATTCAAGGAAGAATTCACCAAGTCCTGCCTGGGCAACTTCGGTTCCGGCTGGACCTGGCTGGTGCAAAAAGCCGACGGCGGCGTTGACATCGTCAACACCTCGAACGCCGGCTGCCCGCTGACCACCGGCGACAAGCCGCTGCTCACCTGCGACGTCTGGGAGCACGCTTACTACATCGACTACCGCAACCTGCGCGCCAAGTACGTGGAAACGTTCTGGGGCCTGGTCAACTGGGAATTCGTGGCAGGCAACTTCGCCTGAACGACCGGCAGTAAATCAAGCCCCTGTTAATGACAGGGGCTTTTTTCATTGGAGATCCCATGCCTGCGTTTCTAGCCCTCTCCGTACTGGCCGCCGGCCTGTACTTTTCCCATGCCGACTGGGAAGTCGCCTGCGACAACACCGGTACTTGCCGGGCAGCCGGCTACAGCGACGAAGGTGCCGAGGCGCCAATGACCGTGCTGCTCACGCGCAAAGCCGGACCCGCGCAGCCTGTCACGGGCGAACTCCAGCTGGCCGACACCGGCAACGGCAGCCGCAAGCAGCTCAGGCTGGCGATGACGGTCAATGGCAAGGCGCTCGCGCCGCTCGTGGTCGACGGCGAAGCGAGTGCCACCACCCTGTCCGACAGCCAGGTCAAGGCCTTGCTGGCCGCACTGCCGCGCAAGAGCCAGATCGTTTTCCGGCATGGAAAGGATGCATGGCAACTATCGGACAAGGGCGCCGCGGCCGTCCTGCTGAAAATGGATGAATTCCAGCGCCGCATCGGCACCAGTGGCGCCCTGCTGAAACCGGGCAAGGGCAATGAAGACAAGGTGCTCATGCCCAGCGCGCCGCCGGTGGTGGTCGCGGGCGTCCTGCCGGGATCGCCGTCGCAGGAAAAGCCGTGGGCCGCGGACAAGATGAAGGCGCTGCGCCAGGCGCTGCGCGCCACGCCCGGCCTGGACGATTGCGACGAGGAGTTCAACAGCGACAAGACGGCGCTCACCCTCACCCGCCTGGGCCCGGCCAGCTTGCTGGCGTCCCGGCAATGCTACCAGGCTGCCTACAACGCGGGCGACGCGTTCTGGGTGATCAATGAAGCGGCGCCCTTCAAGCCGGTCCTGGTGACCACGTCGGGGTCGGACTATATCGGCGGGCGCATCGTGCAATCGCACAAGGGCCGCGGCGTGGGCGATTGCTTTTCGCATGCCGAATGGACCTGGGATGGCAAGGCCTTCGTCAAGACCAGCGAGTCGACCACGGGCATGTGCCGCCAGATCGCACCGGGCGGGGCCTGGTCGCTGCCCAGCCTGGTGTCGGACGTGCGTTAGGCGCTCCGCGCGGGAATCGTCAAGCCTCTGGCGACCGCGGGGCGGGCCAGGAAGGCGTGCAGCACGCGCTTGACCTGCGCGAAATCGTCGAAGCCGACCAGTTCGCCCGCGCCATAGAAGTTGATCAGGTTGTTCACCCAGGGGAAGATGGCGATGTCGGCGATGGAGTAATCCTCGCCCATCATCCATTGCTTGCCCGCCAGGTGCCGGTCCAGCACGGCCAGCAGGCGCTTCGATTCGGCCACGTAGCGGTCGCGCGGACGCTTGTCCTCGTACTCTTTGCCGGCAAACTTGTGGAAGAAGCCGACCTGGCCGAACATGGGCCCGATTCCGCCCATCTGGAACATCACCCACTGGATCACCTGGTAGCGCCTGGCCGCGTCCTGCGGCAGGAACTTGCCCGATTTTTCCGCCAGGTACAGCAAAATGGCGCCCGATTCGAACAGGGCCAGCGGCTTGCCGCCAGGGCCGTCGGGATCGATGATCGCCGGGATCTTGTTGTTCGGGTTAAGCGACAGGAATGCGGGCGACATCTGGTCGTTGGTGTCGAAGCTGACCAGGTGCGGCTCGTAAGCCAGGCCGCTCTCTTCGAGCATGATCGATACCTTCACGCCGTTCGGCGTCGGCAGCGAATACAGCTGGATGCGGCCGGGGTGCTGGGCCGGCCATTTGGCGGTGATCGGGAAAGTGGACAAATCGGTCATGCATGCTCCTGGTTCAATAATTTGCCATCAGTCTACGTCGAATCGGGAAAGCGCGCCGGGCGCCGCATCTGTCGCGAAATTGTATCCATTTGTCCCGACAAACCGGCAATTGTCCATTGAGTGCCATGCTCTTATACAATAGCCGTCGAGGAGAATTGCTATGTATCGAGTCATGCTGGTGGAAGACGATGCGCGCCTGGCGCAACTGGTAACCGAATATCTGAGCGGCTATGAATTCGCGGTCGACCTGGTCACCCGCGGCGACACGGCGCTGGAGAGCTTCAAGACCATCAATCCCGACGTGGTGGTGCTCGACCTGATGCTGCCCGGCCTGGACGGCATGGTGGTGTGCCGCCAGATCCGCGAGATCAGCGAAGTGCCGGTCCTCATCCTGACCGCGCGCGAAGATTCCTACGATGAAGTGTCGGTACTGGAACAGGGCGCCGACGATTTCGTCAACAAGCCGGTGCAGCCGCGCGTGCTGCTGGCGCGCCTGCGCGCCCTGATGCGGCGCGCCCACGGCAAGCCGGAAGACGACAATGGCCCCATGGTGTTCGGGGCGCTGACCATCACCGTGAGCGACCGCAACGTGACCTGGCGCGGCCAGCCTTGCGTGCTCAGCAATACCGAATACAAGCTGCTGCTGGTCCTGGCCGAAGCGGCCGGCCATGTGCTCTCGCGCGATGCCCTGCTCAAGAAAATGCGCGGCATCGAGTTCGACGGCCTGGACCGCAGTATCGACAATTGCATTTCCAAGCTGCGCCGCAAATTCGACGACAACGATTCGGAAAAGATCAAGACGGTGTGGGGCGAGGGTTATCTGTTCTCGCCATCGGCCTGGGGCTGAACGCCCTGCCCTGAAACAAGAACGGCGCCTGCGGGCGCCGTTGTCATTCGTAGATCGCGCTGATGGCCAGCGGGGCGTTTTCGGTCACCACCTGGCCCTTGGCGGCACTGTCGCCGAAGCGGTAGTTGACCACGCGGAAACCTTCGTACAGGTCGTCGGCGAAGGCCGCGCCATCGCTGGGCGGCAAGGCTGCCACGTCGCCCTTGCGCAGGCGCACGCCAGGGTCGCCCTCGCCCTTGACGAAAGCAAAGCGCACGCCCACGCATTTTTTCTCGCCCAGGGCGGTGGAAAGGTAGCGCTCGTAGGCCAGCATCTGCTCGCAGGCTGCGCGCAGGTCGGCTGCTTCGTACACGCCGTCCGGCCGCACCACGATCGAGACGCGCGGACGGAAACGGTACTGGCTGACCTTGCGGTTGAGAACCAGCACGGCATTCTCGTTATAGGCCACCGTATTGAAGGGGAACACGGCGCGGCCGGTCGCGTCCAGCGGCAGGTTCAGGCGCGTGGTCTTGCCGACCACGGACAATTGCAAGCCCTCGACCTGCGCATTCCTGTCGCGCGCCTGGACTTGCAGCTGGCTCTGGATGAAGTTTTTCGGCTTGCCGTATTTGTCGAACACCACCATCGTGCGGTAGGCGTCGCGGTAGCTCACCCAGTCGCCGTCCTGCGCCTGGCCCACGGCGGAACCCGCCGTGAACAGCAGCGCAAGCATAGCGGAAAGGTGGCGTGAGAGCTTCATGTCAGAACCGGTAAACCAGGCCCGTGGAAACGGAAATGTCGGTCGGCCGCTGTACCAGCGGGCTCGTGCGCGAATCGCCCTGCAGGCGCGACAGGCGCGCCGACGAGGTCACCATCCAGCCTGGCGTGAGCAGCCAGTTCCAGCGTGCGCCGACGTAGATGTCGCGCACGCCGCCGCCCGGGGCGTGATGGGCATTGCCGCTGTTGTAGTACTCGGCATCGTTGACGCCGAAATAGCTTTCGTTGTAGCTGCGGTTGACGAGGTTCACGCCGGCCGACAGGGACAGGCGGTGATTCGGCGCGATGTCGGTGGCGATATGCTGCAAGCCCACATGCCAGATCACGCCATCCTTGTCGCGGCCCGAACCGTACAGCACGCTGTTGGTCAGGCGCAGGCCCGGCGTCAGGTAGACATTGGCGAAGCCGCCCGCGGAAAGGCGGGTCGGCACCTTGCCCATGCCCGTCAGGCGGTTGTCGCCCGGCAGCGGCACGGCGCGGCCATCGCCGACGACGACCGAATGGCCCGGCGGCACCAGCGTATTGCCCGGCGACGTGCTGTAAATGCCGCCGGCGCCCGGGGCCGTGCCGTTCTGGTCGCGGCCGGCTTCGATGGCCAGCAGCGGGCCGTATTCCAGCGACGGCCGGCCCGACAGGTGCATGCCGGCGCTCAAGCCCGAGACGAACACGCCATTGCTCCATTCCATCTGGATCAGCGGCAGCGCGGACACGCCGCGCTGGCGCGCGCCCTGGGATTTTGCAGCCGACATCACGCCCAGCCCGACGTACATGTCCCGGCTGCCGTCCGGCATCGGATTGGCGGCCGGCGTCTGCGCATGGGCTGCGCTGCATGAAGCTGCCAGTATCAGGGCGAAAAGCGTTTTCATTGTTATAGGTCGGAAGTTCGGGTGGCCGTATTCTACATTGCCGCCCGCCATCCCAAATTGCGCGTTACGGATAGTAACGAGTCTCCGTGGAAAAGGTCACTTCTTCGCTCGTCTGGTCGAGGACGACCATTTCGGCGGGCATGAGTATGGCCTGCGTGCACATGAGCTGCGATGCGGGGCCGGGCTGCCAGTGCACCACGCTCACGTGGATCTTGCCGCCAATGCGAGCGATGCTCTCGATCGCCATGCCGTGGCAGCCATTGTTATAACCGGGGCCGCCGAACACGGCGATCACCATCTGGCGCGCAAAGTTGACGACCGGCTTGTCCAGCTGTCCATTGACATGGCGCGCCCACATGGCGTCGAAGGCGGCGGCATCCCTGATGACCAGTTCGGCTTTCTGGGTCATGGCCGAATAGCCCGAGCGGCTCAGTGCACTGTAAGCGACGGGATCGTCTGCCTGTTTGACGAAGGCGACGCTGGCGTCGCTCTTCTTGATGGCCACCATGTGCATCGGCGTATTGAGCATGGCGGTGCAGATCGCCACCGACGTCACATCGCGGTCGCTATACCAGGCCAGCAAGCGTGCATTGCTGCCGACCGTGACGCGCTGCAGGCCGAATTCGCGGCAGCCGCCGCGCGCGCCGCCAAACAGCGCCAGCACCATATGGGTGTTGAAATCGACTTTCGGCATGGCTGTGCGCGGAACCAGGTTGCTGGTGTGGGCGGACCAGACCTCGGCCAGCGTGGCCGCATCGCGGATGACCAGGTTTTTCGCTTCGTTCACGCCCGAGCTGGGCGACACGGCCAGCGCGTCGAAGGCCAGGCTGCTGCCTTCCCTGGCCGGCACCTCGAGTTCGCGCACCGCATGGGACGGCCCCAGGCCCAGGTCCCTGGCGTCCCGGTTGCGCACAATAATGTCGAACATCGGGCGGGCGCTTTCATCGTTGCAGCGGCTCATGGGGCCGGCGATGCTGTCGCCGAGCGAGCACAGCGGTTCGATATTGGCGGCGCCGAACAGGGTGTGCGAATACGCCGCATCGGCGCAGTTGCCGGCCTTGTCCCAGAATACGAATTTATTGTCGATCACATACAGGCGGTTGCGCGTGTCGGCGCAGGCGGCATCGCGGGCGACTGCCAGGTAGCGGACGGTATCGAGCGCCGGCGGCGGCGGTTCGCCGATCACGATCGGCAGGCCCACCGGCGGCTGGCCGGAACTGCCGGAACCGCCACAAGCGCCCAGCAGGGCGAGGCAGACGACTGGCAGAGCGCGCATTGCGCGGACGATGACTAACATGGTACTGCTCCCTGCGAATAAAAAAAGCCCACGACACCGGAGCATCGGTGGGCAAACGGAAAACCGATGAAGCCATCGTAAGCAAAGATTCCCTGGCATTCCCCCTCTTAATGTCCGGCAATTGTCGCGAATTTGTAATCCCCCATTCGCGCCGGGGTCTTATACAATGCGCGCAGGAGGAAACACTAATGTTTTTGGCAAGAAAGACGCGAGAACAGGCGAAGCGGCAAGGGATGCGGGCATGAACCGCATCTTTTTCCGTTTCTTCGTCCTGGTCATGCTGTCGATCACGGTGGCCACCTTCATTATCTATTTCACCATCAGCCGCCTGTTCGGCGATCCCCTGGACGACATTGCGCGGCGCCAGGCCGCGGCCCAGATCTTCCTGCTCGAACAATACGTGGACAAGGCGCCGGCCGACGAATGGCTGGTGCGCCTGAACAAGGTGCGCGAAGTGTCGGAAGTGAACCTGGAGCTCATTCCCCTGGTGCAGGCGCGCGCCGCCCTGCCCGCCGGCCTGCATGCGGCCCTGGAGCGGGGCGAGGTGGTGCTCGACGTGCCCGACAAGGCGTTCTACCGGCGCGTGGACCTGAAGGGCCGCAGCTACATCGGCAGCGACGAGGAAGTCATCTACGCGCGCGACCTGCCGATCGATATCGGCCTGGCGCTCAAGATGGAAGCGGTGCGCTACGTGATCGTGGCGCTGGCCCTGTTGATCCCGATCGCCCTGTGGTCGCGCACCCACTGGACCGGCTTGCAGTCGCTGTCCAAGGTTGCCGACGACTTTGGCGCCGGCAACCTGTCGGCCCGCGCCAGCATGAAGCCGAGCGCCAGCATTTACCCGCTGGCCGAACGCATCAACCACATGGCCGGGCGCATCGAACACTTGCTCGACGCCCAGCGCAACCTGCTCCATTCGGTCTCGCACGAATTGCGCACGCCCATCGCGCGCCTGGAATTCGCGCTGGAACTGCTGCGCTCGGCGGCCAGCGACCCCGGCCTGGAGCGGCGCATCGAAGCGATGGAAGGCGACGTGGCCGAATTGAATGCCCTGGTCAATGAATTGCTCAGCATGACCAAGCTCGACAGCAAGCAAGCCCTGCACCTGGAAGACGTCGACCTGGCCGAGGCGCTGCAGGCATGCATGGCGCTCTTGCCGCCCAAGGAATGCGCGCTCGGCGCCAGCCTGCCGGACGATCTGGGCAGCGTGGTGGCGGACCGGCGCCTGCTGGGGCGGGCGGTCGGCAACCTGCTGCGCAATGCGCAGAAATACTGCGAGGGGAAAATTGTTTTATCGGCAAGCCGCGGCGCGGCCATCGAGATCATGGTGGAAGACGACGGCCCGGGGATTCCGCCCGAGGAGCGCGCGCGCATCTTCGAACCGTTCTACCGGCTCGACCGCAGCCGCGACCGCCAGACGGGCGGCTTCGGGCTGGGATTGTCGATCGCCGGCAAGGCCGTTGCCCTGCACGGCGGCACGATCAGGGTGGAACAATCGGCCATGGGCGGCGCGAAGTTCGTGATCACCCTGCCGGCCTGATTACTTGGCCGGTTCCGGATGCAGGTGGGTGACGCCGTACCAGAGGTGTTCCCACCAGTGGTCGCGCGAATTGACCACCTGCATGCAGCGGGTATCGATTTCGCCCTTGAAGATGGGGTCGGCGCACTGCTTGTTCATCAGGGCGTGGCGCTGGTTTTCCGCATTGATCAGGGCGATGGCCAGCCACAGCGCGACGCCCGTGACCAGGATCAGCAGCGTCCACGCCAGGTGGTTCACCTTGCTGGTCTCGAACAGGTCTTCGTCCAGCGGACGCGAGCCTTCGTAGATCTGCAGGACTTTCTTTTCTTTCTCGCTCATTTGGCAGCGGTCTTCACTGGCACGATACCCTTTTCCTTCTGGACTTTGGCGACCAGGGCGTCCAGGGTTTCCTTGGTGGCGTCAGGCAAGGCACTGCGCGGCAGCGACTTGTTGGCCCCTTCGATGGTGGTCGGCGAGGTGATGAAACGGCCGTCGATCACGAACGACGGGGTGCCGTCGACGCGGTAGTTGCCGACGATTTGCGGCATGCGCTTGAGCTTGGTGAGCACGCCGAAGGAATTCCAGTATTCCATGAACTTGGCCTTGTCCATGCCGCTCTTGCCTATCCATTCGAGGATGCCGGCATCGGTGTTCAGGCGCTGGCGTTCGACGTGGAAAGCGCGGAAAATCTTCGGGCCCATTTCTTCGGCCTTGCCCATGGCTTCAAGCGTCAGGAACAAATGCGCTTCCGGATCGTTGGGGCCCTGGAAGGGGAAATGGACGCGCTTGAAGTTGATGTTGGCGCCCTGCTTCTTGACCCAGGCTTCGACGTGCGGTTCCATCAGGTTACAGGCCGGGCAATGGTAAGCGAAGAATTCGATGACTTCGACCTTCTTGCCCACCGCCTGGACTGGCTGGGCCGTTGGCAGGGTCAGATATTCAGCGCCGTTTTTCGGATCGGCAGGCGACGCGAAAGCGGCAGTGGCAACCAGGCTGGCAGCGGCGAGGGCAAAACGGAGGGAACGCATATGTATCCTTGTGTTGGTTGAGCGAACGATCGCGAGATTACCACTTTTTTCGCCGGTTCACGGGGCCGTAGCCCCATTTTTTCATCTGCTTACGACTTTAACGCAGGCTCAGCGCCGCCGTTGACGCGACTGCTCGAGTTTTTCGCACAGGCTGGCCGCGCCCTCGGCCATGCGCGGGGTGGCGCGGGTCAGCAATTCCCCGCCCAGCGTAAACATATTGCCGCGCTTGACCGCCTGCAGCCGCGGGAAAGGATGCCAAATATTCAAGCCGGCATCGGCCGGGTCATGCTTGTCGCCGCCGAAGATGGCTTCCGGATCTTCCTGGATCACGGCCTCGATGCTCACTTCGGGCGCCTTGACGGCCAGGGCGCCGAACACGTTCTCGCCGCCGCACAGGCGGATCGCATCGCTGACGATATGGGTGCCGTTGAGGGTGTACAGCGGCTTATCCCAGATCTGGTAGAACACGCGCACCGGCGGACGGCTGGCATAGCGCTTGCGCAGGTCCGCGATCCTGGCGCGAAACACGGCGGCCGTGGCCTTCGCCGCCTTGTTCGTGTCCATCAGCTGGCCCAGGCGGATGACGCTGGTGGCCACCTCGTCCAGCTTTTGCGGCTCGCTGTAGAAGATGGGGATGCCCAGGCCACGCAACTGCTCGAGCTGGCGCGCCGTGTTCCCGCTTTGCCAGACCACCAGCAAATCGGGCTTGAGCGAGACCACGCGTTCCATGTCGAGCTGCGAACTGCTGCCCACCAGGGGGATCTTCTTGGCCGCTTCCGGATAATCCGAGAAATTCATGACGCCGACCACGCGTTCGCCCCCGCCTGCCGCGAACAGCAGCTCGGTGATATGGGGCGCCATCGAAATGATGCGCTGCGCCGGCTGCTGCAGCGTCACGCGCTTGCCGGCGTCGTCGACGACCGTCACCGCCGCCTGCGCGCCGCCGGCGGCCAGCGCCAGGCAAAGGAACAGCTTAGAAGTCATAGCGCACCGACACTTTCAGCTGGCGGCCGTCGCTCGGATAGATCCCGGAGCGGCAGCCGAATGCATTGCTGTAGTAATCGCGGTCGCCCAGGTTCAGGCCCGACACCGCGAACTCCCAGGGGCCGGCCTGGCGCGCATAGCGGGCGTCGACCGTGGCGTAGGACGGGATCGGCGTGGCGCAGGTGTTGGCGAAGTCGCCGCCGTTGCGCTGGCGGTCCACCCACTGGGCGCCGATGTCGGCGCTGTGGCCATTGCCCGGCAGCCAGGACAGGCGTGCGCTGGCCACGTTCTTCGGCACCAGCACCATCTCGCGGCCATCGTTGACGCCGGCCGTGAAGCGCGCGTTCACGTGCTGAAGATGGGCGCTGATGCGCCATACGCGGGCCAGGCGCAGGTGCGCATCGAGTTCGACACCTTTGCGTTCGGTCGGATCGAGGTTGGTATTGGCGCCATAGCCGAAGTTGCGGGTAGGGTCATAGAAAATTTCATCCCTGAGCGCGTGGCGGAACACGCGCACGGTGCCGCCAATGGCGCTGTCGCCGGCGGTGAGGCCCAATTCCAGGTCGCGCGAGGTCTGCACCTTCAGCATGGCCGCTTCGCGGTAGCCGTTTTCATCGACGTTCGGCACGCGGAAGCTGCTGCCCGCCTTGGCGTACAGGTTCAGGCCCGCCATCACATTGCCGCTGCCCTGCACTTCCCATGCCGTATGCGACTGCTTCAGGCTTTCGTAGGGCACGAAGGCACCGGGAGCGACATTCTCCTTGTCGAACGATTCGCGGCGCGCGCCAAAGGCCAGGCGGCCATCGTGGGCGGCGTTCCATTTCAGTTCGTTGCGCAGGTACAGGGCGCGCGACTTCTGGCTGGCGTCGCTGGTCGAGAAATCGTTCACGGCGTGGCGCTTCCAGCGCATCAGGTCGACGCCGGCCACGAACTCGTTGAGCATGCCGTCCATGCGCGCGAGGTGGCGCAGGCGGGGCGAGAACTGGGTCTGTTCGCTGTCGTAGAGGTAGTTGTAGACGGCCGCCCCGTAGACGTAGCGCGCGGTGGATTCCTTGGTCCGCTTCGACAGGTCGGCGGCCAGGTCCAGGCTGCCGACACGGTGTTCGGCAAAGGCCGTCACCCGGTCCGAGTCGGTCGTGCCGAGGTCTTGCTGCGTTGTCGAGGTGCGCGGATCGCTGTTGAATTGGGCCAGGCTCAGCGAACCGGCCAGCTCGGCATCCTGGCGCGCCACTTCGGCGCGCAGGCCGATGCGGCCGGCGCCGGTCTGCCACTGGGCGCCGCCGCTGAAGGTGGACTGGTCGTAGGCATTGTGGTCGCGGTAGTTGTCGTTGCGCTGCTTGCCGAGCGCGGCGTCGAGCGCCAGAGCGCCCCGTGCATGCGCGACCGAGGCGCGCAGGTCGCGGTAGCCGAACTGGCCGGCTTCGGCGCGCAGGACGCCGCGCGTGCTGTTCTTTGCCGGGCGCTTGGTGACGACCTGGATCACGCCGCCGGTGGCGCCTTCGCCAAACAGCACGCTGGCGCCGCCGCGGATGATTTCAATGCGCTCCACGGTCTCGATGGGGATCGAGGACAGCACCGCGCTGGCCAGCTCGTTCTCGGACATGCGCACGCCGTCGACCACGACCACCATGTTCTGGCTGCTGTTCGAACCGAAACCGCGCAGGTCCAGGCTGAAGTCCTGGCTGCCGTCCACGCTCTGGCGGCCATACACGCCGCCAACCTTGCGGATGGCCTGGTTCACGTCGCTGGCGCCGGCCAGGCGGATCGCGTCGGCCGTGATCACGGTGGCGCCGATGGGCATCAGCGACGGATCGCTGGTAAAGCGCGCGCCGGTGATGGTGATGGTGGACAGTTGCTGTTCCTGTGCGGCGGCGGCGGAAGCGATCAGGCAAAGGGAGGCGGCGCAAGCGAATGCGCGGCGTGGCAAGGCGGGAAAAATCATGGTGTCGTTTTTCGAATAAGTGCACCAGGCCGGCGTCCCCGCAAGCCTGATTCAACGGAAGGCAGCCAGCTGCGGCACTGCTTCCACCTGTCCTGGCCGGTATCCGGGCTGACAAGGCGGGCAAAGCCGGGCACTTGTTTTACCGTTGCGGGGGCAGCACACTTTTCGTGTTTCCCGTTTAACTGCCGGCGCGATCACGCCGGCGGGCACCAAAACCCCAGCATTATAAGGCCAGCACGCCGCGAAAACCCGGACTGTCGGCCTTTTTGCGGCATTCGTCGCAAGATTGACAGGAAATCATGTCGGAGGCGATAGAATCGCAGCTCAGTCAAACAGGAGCACACATGGCAATCCGATTCAACCGATTTCAGGTCGCAAAGGCGCTGTCGATCACGGCGCTGCTGGCGGCCGGCGCCATTTTCCACGCAGAGATCCTGGCGCAGGCAAATGTGATCGTGACGCCGATTCCGGACCCGATGGCTGACGAACGCATCCCTTTCGTTGGCGCCAATGCCAGCGCCGTCACCATGCCGAGCGCCCCGGACGCCTGGGGCGGCCCGCGCACGGGAGCGGAGGCCACGCTGTCGGACCGCGTGGTCAGCTACGAGATCGACGCCACGCTCGACCCGGTCAGGCACACCGTGGACGGCAAGCAGAAACTCACCTGGCGCAACCGCAGCCAGGTCGAGGTGCGCAATGTCTACCTGCACCTGTACATGAACGCATTCGAGAGTGCCAGCACCACCTTCTTTACCGAACAGCGGCGCGGCGGCGGCTTTCGCAGCGGCGTCGACACCAAGGATGGCCAGTGGGGCCATATCGAGCTGCGCAAGGTCACCCAGGGCGGCCAGCCGGTCACCTGGGCCTTCGTCCACCCCGACAATGGCCCCGCCAGCGACCACACGGTGGTGCGCATCGACCTGCCGCACGCGGTCGCCGCGGGCGCCTCGACCACGCTCGACATCGATTTCCTGACCCAGCTGCCGCGCGTGATCGCGCGCACCGGCTATTTCGGCAGCTTCCACCTGGTGGGCCAGTGGTTCCCGAAAATCGGCGTGCTTGAACTGCCGGGCGAACGCGGCGCCACCGCACCGCGCTGGAACGTGCACGAATTCCACCAGCAGTCGGAATTCTATGCGGACTTCGGCAGCTTTGACGTGCGCCTGACGGCTCCCAAAGATTACGTGATCGGCGCCACCGGCGAACTGCAGGGCGCCCCGGTCGAAAAGAACGGCATGCTGACCCACCGCTACGTGCAGGGCGACGTGCACGACTTCGCATGGACGGCCGACAATCGCAGCGCGCCACCGCTGCAGGAAACCTGGACCGGCGCCGGCAGCCCCGCCGTGACGGTCAAGGTGCTCTACCCGCCCGACATGGCGGCGAGCGCGGCGCCGGCCATGAAGGCGGCGAAGGATTCGCTGAGCTACTTTTCGCAGCATCTCGGACCGTATCCCTACAAGACGCTGACGGTGGTGATCCCGCCGCACAATGCCCAGGAGGCAGGCGGCATGGAGTATCCGACCTTTATCACCGCCGGCGGCTACGAAACCGTGGCGCCCGGGACCTTGAACCAGTATGAACTGGACTCGGTCACCATCCACGAATTCGGCCATGGCTATTTCTACGGCATCCTGGCGTCCAACGAATTCGAGGAACCCATCCTCGATGAAGGCCTCAACGAATACTGGAACCACCGCATGCTGCGCGATCGCAAGCAGGACGTGCATCCCACGACACCGTTCCTGAAGGCGCTGGGCTTCGCGCCCGCCTTCAAGACCTTCGACGCCGTGCGCACCGGTACGCCGCGCGAGGAACCGGCCGACGCGCTGGGCCAGAATGCGTGGGGCCGCCTGCAGGGCGTGGGACCGGTCTACTCGCGCACCGCCACCATGATGCGCGACCTGGAAGCGCGCCTGGGCAAGGACACCATGGACCGCGCCTTCAAGGAATACTACAAGCGCTGGAAATTCCGCCACCCTGGCACGGCGGACCTGCGCGAAACGCTGGCCGAGGTCAGCGGCCAGCGCGCGATGATCGAAACCCTGTTCGACCAGCAGGTCTACGCCACCGGGAAAGTCGACGACCGGGTGCACTCGCTGACCAGCGCCGCCGAAGAACCGCAGCGCGGCACCGCGCAGGTGAACGGCAAGTGGATCGAAGAGACCGAGAAGGCGCTCGACAAGCGGATCGAGGCGATCCGCGAAAAATGGGACAAGGACCATCCGGACGCGAAAAAAGGCACCGGCCCCTTCCCGTTCCGGACCAGCGTGGTGCTGCGCCGGCGCGGCGTGGCGGTTCCGCAAACGCTGGTGGTCAAATTTGCCGACGGCAGCAGCGAAACGGTCACCTGGAACAATAACGAACGCTGGCATCGCTTCACCTGGATCAAGCCGGTCAAGGCCGTCTCGGCCGAGCTGGACCCGCAGCGCGCGCATTATCTCGACACCAGCAAGCTGGACGACAGCAAGACGCTCGACAAGAACGGCGCCGCATCGCGCCGCTGGAGCGGCGACCTGGGCGCCATCGCCACCACCCTCTTTTCCCTGATTGCGACCCTGTGATGAACCAGATGACTCAATGCCTGCGCGCCTTCCAATGGCGTTTGATGCTGCTGTGGGTGCTGTGGATGCTGATCCCTACCGCCATCCTGGTCTATCCGCTCTGGCACATGCTGGCGGACAGCCTGGACTACTCGGTGCACGCGGCCAGCATCGCGCAGCAGATGGACATGACCGTGTTCGCCGACCTGATGGCAGCGCATGGCCGCAACGCCCTCGCGATCGAGAGCGGCGCCATCGTGGCGCTGATTGCCACCCTGCTCATTTCGCCGCTCCTGAGCGGCATGGCCGCCAGCGCCGCGCGCGCCCCGGAAACGCTGGGCATCAAGGCCCTGACCGCCGGCGGCCTGGCCGAGTATCCGCGCATGTTCCGCATGCTGGTGTGGGCCGTGGTGCCGCTTGGCCTGGCGATTGCCGCAGGCGGCGCGGCCATGGACTGGGCGGCCGAACATGTCGAGACGGCCGTCACCGCGGCCGATGAACGCGTCTGGAAATGGGCCGCCGCCATCCTGCTGGCGCTGCTGCTGGCGATCGCCAACGCCAGCCTGGACGCCGGGCGCGCGGCGCTGGCCATCGAACGGCGCCGCAGCTCGGCCGTCAAGGCATGGTGGAGCGGCACCATGATGCTGTTGCGTCGCCCGTTTTCCACTTTGGGCGTATATTTCCTCATTAGCGGCACCGGCCTGGCGATCGTTGCAGCGCTGTCGGTGGCGCGCCTGAACGTGCCCTCGGCCAGCCTGGCCGGCTTCGTGGGCGCGCTGCTGGTGACGCAACTGATCGTGGTGGCCGTGGCCTGGATGCGCAGTGCGCGCCTGTTCGCCATGGTGGAACTGGCGCGCAAGCCGCGCTGAGAAAGGAGAAGGCGATGGCTGTCGCGCTACCGACGTATTTTGTATCGCATGGCGGCGGCCCGTGGCCGTTCATGAAGGACCAGTACGGCGCCACCTACGAGCTGCTCGAGGCGTCGCTGGCCGACATGCGGCGCCAGCTGGGCAAGCCGCCCAAGGCCGTGCTGGTGGTGTCGGGGCACTGGGAAGAACGCGAACCGACCCTGTCGGCCTCGCCCCAGCCGCCCATGATCTACGACTACAGCGGCTTTCCCGCCCATACTTACCAGATCCGCTACCCGGCGCCCGGTTCGCCGGAACTGGCGGCGCAGGCGGCGCAGCTGCTCGAAGCGGCCGGCTTCCATCCCGTGCTCGACCCCGTGCGCGGCTTCGACCATGGCACGTATTCCATGCTGTATCCGGTGTATCCGGATGCCGACGTGCCGGTGGTGCAGCTGTCGCTCAGGCATGGCTTCGATCCGCTCACGCATATCAAGATGGGGCGCGCGCTGGCGCCGCTGCGCAGCGAAGGCGTGCTGATCATCGGCAGCGGCCTCAGTTACCACAACCTGCGCCAGTTCGGCCCGGGCGGCACCCAGGCTTCGCATGAATTCGACGCCTGGCTGCAGTTCGCGCTGCTGACGCTTACGCCCGCCGAACGCACGGCCGCGCTGCTGAACTGGGACCAGGCGCCGTATGCGCGCATGGCCCACCCGCGCGAAGAACATCTGCTGCCGCTGATGGTGGCACTGGGCGCGGCCGAACAGGAAGATGGCGCCTGCGTCTACCACGAGGATGCCTTTTTCGGCAGCCTGGCGGTATCGAGCTTTCGTTTTGGCGAAGCGCCGGCGCCGTAGTCATTCTTGTTCCTGCATGAAGTCGAGGTCGGCCCGGCGCACCAGGTACTGGCGGGCCCCGCCCTCGGCCGGCGTGCGTTCGCCTTTGACGGACCAGTCGTCGACGACATTGGCCGCAGTGCCTTCCAATGCCTGCAAGTCGCGCGTGGCCACATAGCGCTTTGAAATTTTGGGTATCACTTCGTTCGCACTGTTGACGCCATGCGGCGAAATGCCCAGCCTGGATGGCGGGGTTCCGCATGCTGCGTAATAGGCCCCTGGCTTGTCGGGCACCATCCACTGGCACAACTCGGTGCCCGCCTTGATGGTGGTCACCCGCATGGGCTTCGAAAAATCCCATCCCCGCGAATGCGGAAACAGGCCTGCGGGGTCGTGCCCCGATTCCTTGACGAAGCCGGAATACGCGATGCGATTGGCCGACATGCTGTTGTCGTTGGCAGCGACCCGCCTGCCGCCGCTGCCCGACCCGCCACTGCCGCCGCCCCGCAGGGACCGCTCGCCCGCGCTCTGGGCCAGCACCGCCACCATCGATGCGCGCAAGCCAGCCACCTTCTGCCCGGCCCCTTCGGCCTGGGTCCGCTTTTGCGCCGCCAGCTTTGCCGACAGCCCCGACACGCGAGACGCCGGCACCACGACGACGCGGTTCTGGAATTTGATCAGCGCGCGGCCGTCGGCGGTGACCCTGCCGGTAAAGCCGCGCTGAATTTCGCCAGGCGTCAGCGGACGCACCAGGCGCGCGTTGGCGCCGGTGCCGGCAAGGCCAGTCTGCTTGTTGTTTGCGATGGCCGTCCTGGCTCCTTGCTGCATCAGGGCCCGCTGCTGCGCTATTGATTGCTGGCGCATGCTGTCGCGCTGCTGTTCCTGCATGGTCCGGCGCTGCTGTTCCTGCATGGCCCGGCGCTGCTGCTCCTGCATGGCCCGGCGCTGCTGCTCCTGCATCTGCTGGCGCTGCATTTCCTGCTGGCGCTGCATATCCATCTGGCGCTGCTGCTGTTGCTGCTGCTGAATTTGCTGCTGCCGTTGCCATGCCTGCGCCGGCAGCGGCCCGGAATGCAGGGCCATGAATGCCAGGGCCGCCAGGCAGGCGACGCGACACACGGGTCGGAGAATGCCATTCATGATTCGCCCCTATTGAAAGCCTTGCTGGCAAGCCGAGAAGCGGCCCTTGTTCGCCGGCTTGTTCATGATGTCGGACGCGGCGGACCGGAAGTTTTTCAGGAGGTCCTTGCGCTTCGCCTGGGACGTACCCACCATTTTCAGTACACCGCCGAAACACATGCAGAACTGGTCAGGCGGATACTTGCTGGGCAACGGGTCCTTCATGCAAGCGGCCATGAACGCGTTCGGTGACGGAATGGGCGCCTCGTCGTTCTGTACATAGGCGCGCAGGTTCTTGCCGAAACGGTCCAGTCCCGGCGTATTGCAGCCATGGCGCTGAAACAAGGCTTCGGTATCCTGCATGCTTTCGACAAAAATATCGTCCGTGTCCTGCACGCCGGCGTTCTGCTGCATGGCCAGGCCGGGATTGGCCGTGAGCTGTTTCAATATCGCTCCCAGTCCGAGAAAGGTGGATGCAAGACTGGCAGCGCCAAGGTTGAGCGGGTCGGCGTCGGCCAGCGCCTTGAGCCGGTCGACGTCGTTTTGCGTGAAGCCGCTTTCGCACACCGCGCGGATATTGTCGGCAATATTGACCAGGTATTGCTTGACCCACCGTTCGTTGTAGCTCAGCTGGTCGAACTGGCGGCTGGCGATTTTCTCGATCACTTCGGGATTGCGGTACGGCGTCAGCGCGGCGCCACCGCCCGCGGCCGCGCCGGCCTGCGCCGGTTCCGATGCGACGTCGTCCGTCTTGTCTTCGAATTCGGCCAGGATGCGCAGCGCCGGCTTGAAGCCGTTCGCCGCCGCTTTTTCATAGAGCTGGTGCGCCAGCAAGGGATCGGCTTCCATGCCACCGGCGCCGTCCATGGCCAGGTCGGCCAGGTAGGCCAGCGCAGCGCCATGCCCGGCCTGCGCGGCCGCCGTCAGTTGCCCGGCCGCGCTGTCGATCCGTCCCGCCTTCAGGTAGCTGCGCCCCAGCTGGAATTTCAGGCGCGGCGCACCAGGGTCGAGCGCGACGGCCGCCGAGCAGGCAGGCATGGCCTGCGCTTCTGCCAGCTGGTCGTCGGACACGCCCGCAGCCAGGGCTTCCGGATCGTCCGGATGGCTGGCCAGCGCGTCGCACTGCGACACGGGATCGGACGGCGCAAGCGGTGCAAGCGGTGCAGCCAGCGCGGCCGGCGGAAGGGCCGCAATGCGCTGCTGGTACGCCTGGGTAAGGCAAGGCGCGCTCTGGCACTGGTCGCGCACCTGGCGCAGCCAGCTGCGCTGGGAAGCGCGCACATTGCCAGGATGGGGATCGCGGGCCAATGCCGCCTGGTAGGCCTGGGCCAGCCGGGTATCAAGCTCGGAAAGCCGGGGCGATGAACAGATGAGCCGTTCGGCATGGCTGGCCGCCTTGCCGCAATCGAAGCTGGCGGCCTGCGCGCAGGCCGGGAACAGCAGCACAGATAGCGCCAGCACGCCACGCAAGCAGGAAAAGAGGCTCATCACACGGCTCCCCATGTCGAGAGAGCCCAGTATAAAGAGGCGCTAGCGGCGCACGGCTGGTCCTTGCGCTTGTTTGATTGGCCTCAAAACGGACGCGAAAGCGTGCAACCGAAAAGCGATCAGCTGCCGCGTTTGCCGCGCGCGTTGTTGGCAGCTTTCTCGGCCGCGATGGCCGCTGCCTTGGCGGCCTTGGCGGCCATTTCCGCTTCGTGGGCGACCAGGCGCACCGAACGCGAGTCCGGCGTTTCCATGCTGATGCGGCCCAGGGTGCCGGTGCGGTAATCCTGCAGGAAGATGTGCGAAGCCTTTTCAAAGTCGAGGTCGCCGCCCTTCTGGCGGAAGCCGCGGCGGGCGGCCACGCCTTCGACCACGGCGATGCCGTCCATGCCTTCGGTCTTGAAGCCGTAGCGGGCCGTCAGCAAGCCCGGATAGCGTTCCAGCAGCACTTCGGCCAGGAACACGGCAACTTCTTCCTCGATGAGGGCGTTCGAGCCGATGGCGTGGCTGGCGGCCAGCATCAGGCCATCGCTGGCCAGCGCGATCTTCGGCCACAGCATGCCCGGGGTATCGACCAGGATGATGTTCTTGCCGAGGTAAAGCTTTTGCTGCATCTTGGTGACCGCGGGCTCGTCGCCCACCTTGGCCACTTTTTTCTTGAGCAGCGCATTCATCAGGGTCGACTTGCCGACGTTGGGAATACCCATGATCATGATGCGCAGCGGCTTGGTCGGCACGCCGCGGTGCGGGGCCAGCGACTGGCACAGGGCCGGAATTTTCGCCACGTCGGACGGCTTCTTGGTCGTCATGGCGTAGGCGGTCACGCCTTCCTGGGCGTTGTAATAGGCGCTCCAGGCGGCGGTGGCGTCCGGATCGGCCAGGTCGACCTTGTTCAGGATTTTCAGGCAGGGCCGCTGGCGGAACAGGCGCAGCTCTTCCACCATGGGATTGCAGCTCGCTTCGGGAAGGCGGGCGTCCAGGACCTCGATGACCAGGTCGGTATTCTCCATCTGTTCCGCCGCTTTTTTCTTGGCGGCGTTCATGTGGCCCGGGTACCATTGAATCGACATGCTTGGCTTTCAAATGCTTTCGTAAGCCGCTATTTTACGCGGCTCAGGGCAGGCAGGCACTTTTTGCCACCGGCAGGGCCGGATCGAACTGCGCCATGGCGCCCCTGGCCAGGTCCACGTCCTTCTTGAATTCGACCAGGTGGCGGGTGCGCTCCTCGCTTTCCCATTCGGCGTCCGAGAAGTTCTTGACGGGATGCGCCTTCCCCGTCAGGACCTTGCCTTCCAGGCGCGGCATGAGGGCACGGTCGGGGTCGACATTCTCCTTGAGCAGGTAGCCGTCGACGTCGCGCAGGGTCAGGGGCAGCGCCGGTTCTTCGTCGCGCAGCAGTTTCCCGAACACCTGCAGCTTGATTTCCGCCTGCCCCACCGGCAGCGTGTCGTTGAAGGTGGCCAGCGCGAAGGGCTTGCCCCTGGCGTCGTCGATGCGGCCGGTGACGATATAGCGGCCCGCCTTGCGGATGTCGGCCTTCAGGAAGTACACCAGCGAACCGTCTTCGACGCCTTCGCGCACCGGGCCGTTCCAGGTGGCCGGCAGCTCGGGGTTATAGATGATATCGAACAGCACGAAGCCGGACTGGCCCGACACCGTGAAGCGCACTTCGGTGCGGATGGTGCCGGGGAAGGAAGCGAGGCCCGTCTGGGCCGGCGCCAGCACGCCGGCAAAGGCGCCGTCGCCGGACACGGCATCGGCGCCGCTGCCATCGTCGGCGAAGGGCAGCGAAATCTGGGTGGTGGCGCGCGCGCCCTGGAAGGTCATGCCCTGGGCGACCGCGCGGGTGACCACCAGCGGCAGCACCTTGCCGGCCGCGTCGACGGCGCGCAGCGAAAACGCCACCGATTCGCCGGCCACCATGAAGACGCGCGATTGCGAGGTCTGGATCAGGACCTTGGCGTCGGCGCTGTTGTTCCCGGTGCGCATGGGGTGCGCTTCGGTGACGGGCGCGTTGGGCGTCATCTGGTCCGGATGGCTGGCCGCGGGGCGCGAATGGTCGGGGTATTTGGTATTGGCAGCGTAGTCGCAGAAGGTCTTGTCGACCAGCTCGAAATTCTGCTTGAGCTCCTGCAGCCTGGCGCGGCGTTCGGGCGGCATGGCCAGGCCGGCGTCGCTGCCGAGGGCGCCGAAGATCTGCTGCCCGGCCGTGGCCTGGACAGGCGCGGCGGCCGAACCGGTCGCCGCGCCCTCTCCGCCCGAAGCGTACCAGGCCACGCCGGCCGCCACGCCGGCGGCCACGGCATAGTGCCAAGCCTTAAAGCGCACTGCTCACCATCGCGCTGCGCACCACGCCGACGATGCCGGCCCAGTTGCCGGCGGCATAGTGGTTGTAGGCTTCTGCGTCATCGCGGAACACCACCGAGTGGTAGCTCCACTTGGTCGAACCGCCTTCGTTGGCCGCGGTGCCCATGGTCAGGTCATTGCACAGCCAGTCGCTCGGGTTGCAGTAGGAGCCGCCCGAACTGCCCGACACGCCGCCCGAGCTGTGGTAGGCGATGGCTTCATCGTCCTGGCCCGGCAGGATGCCCGAGTAAGCGGTGCCCTTGGCGCCGGCATACATGTAGAACCAGACGTTGCGCGTGGTGTTGTGGTTGTACATGGCGCGCGCGGTGGTTGTTTTCAGGTCTTTCACCAGCGGCTCGGACGTAGTCCAGGAACCGGCATCGGACAGTTCCGATCCGCCGCCCGCGCCGGACGCGGCGCGCACCCACTTGATGTTCCAGCCGGTTTGCGAACTGCCGTCGGTGTTGCCGCACACGCCGGCCGAATTGGCCACGGCGTTCTTCTTGACGCGGCTCGAGGCGCCGTAATTGGCCAGGGTGTAGCCCATCATCAGGTCGCCGGCGCTGTGGGTCGCGACGTAGCACCAGTTGGTGCCGGTGCAGAAGCAATCGAGTGCGTCGCGGATCTTGCCGTTCTGTGAAGCGATGGTGTTGTAGCCGTCCCAGTTGACGGACTTCTTGTTGACGCCGGCGGCCGTGGTGCCTGGCCCCCAGTAAGTGAAACTGTTGTAATTGCCGGCGACCCCGCCGCCGGTGCGGCCGTTGATCCACAGGGTGTAATTGGTGGCACTGGCAATGCCGGTGAACGCCGTCAGCGACAGCAGGCAGACCGAAATGAAGCTACGCATGAATCTACTCATTTTTATTTTTCCTTAGAATGTAGACGACGAAAAAGAGTGGAAGCCGTCTCTGGACTTCCACCCGGGACTTGCTGTTACAGCGCGGTGCTCACCATAGCGGCGCGGACCACGCCGACGATGCCGGCCCAGTTGCCGGAGGCATAGTGGTTGTAGGCTTCTGCGTCATCGCGGAACACCACCGAGTGGTAGCTCCATTTGGCCGAGCCGCCTTCATTGTTGGCGGTGCCCATGGTGAGGTCGTTGCAGAACCAGTCGCTTGGGTTGCAATAGGCGCCGCCCGAGCTGCCCGAGACGCCGCCCGAGCTGTGGTACGCGATCGCTTCGTCGTCCTGGCCGGGCAGGATGCCGGAGTAGAACGTGCCCTTGGCGCCGGCATACATGTAGAACCAGACGTTGCGCGTGGTGTTGTGGTTGTACATGGCGCGCGCGGTGCTCGTTTTCAGGTCTTTCACGAGCGGCTCGGACACGGCCCAGGAGCCGGCATCGGACAGTTCCGATCCGCCGCCCGCGCCGGACGCGGCGCGCACCCACTTGATGTTCCAGCCGGTTTGCGAGCTGCCGTCGGTGTTGCCGCACACGCCAGCCGAATTGGCCACGGCGTTTTTCTTGACCCGGCTCGAGGCGCCGTAATTGGCCAGGGTGTAACCCATCATCAGGTCGCCGGCGCTGTGGGTGGCCACGTAGCACCAGTTGGTGCCGGTGCAGAAGCAGTCGAGCGCGTCGCGGATTTTGCCGTTCTGTGAGGAAATGCTGTTGTAGCCGTCCCAGTTGACGGACTTCTTGTTGACGCCGGCGGCCGTGGTAGCGGGGCCCCAGTAAGTGAAACTGTTGTAGTTGCCGACGACACCGCCTCCGGTGCGTCCGTTAATCCACAATGTGTAATTCGCCGCACTGGCGACGCTGGTGACTACGGTCAGGGACAGGACACAGACCGAGATGAAGCTACGCATGAATCTACTCATTATTCCTCCTTGTTGTTACAACGTCGGCGGGAAAAAAATAGAACGGCCGTGCTATACGGCGAGCTTCAAATTTACCTTTGACATTTATGCAAGTCAATTAACAAAGATGAATAAATAGAGTTTGTATACTAATTGAGACAATTTGAGAGAATTAGACACATTTTGATGACGTGTCCGACCGCTCAAAACGGTTCGGAAGGAGCGGCTTCTTGGCATCGCCACATGGTTCGCATATACTCCATATACAGATCATATACAGGAAGACCCGTGGGTATTGTGAACATCGAAGAAGAATTGCACGAGCAGATGCGCCGGGCGAGCAAGGTATCGTGCCGCTCGATCAATGCGCAGGCCGCTTTCTGGATCAAGGTCGGCCTGTTGTGCGAGACCAATCCCACACTCAGTTTCAACGACATCATGAAGCGCGAGCTCGACAGCGCAGGCGTTTCCGGCCACCCCGCGGCCGAGAGCTGCGCATGACCAAGCAGCCCCACGAGCTGGCCTTGATGGCCGAATCCGGGCAATTGCTGGCGTCCGTGTTCGGGATGCTGGACCGGATGCCGCTCGCCGGGATGTCGACACTGGAAATCGACGCTATGGTCGAGCATTACATCGTCCACGACCTCCAGGCAAGGCCGGCCAGCAAGGGCCAGTACGACTACGGTTTCGTGCTCAATGCGTCCGTGAACCATGAAGTCTGCCATGGCGTGCCGTCGGCATCGACCGTGCTGCGCGACGGCGACATCGTCAATCTCGATATCACGCTGGAGAAGAACGGTTTTATCGCCGATTCCAGCAAGACTTACCTGGTGGGCGAGGTCAGTCCGGACGCCCGCAGGCTGGTCCAGGCCACTTACGACGCCATGTGGAAAGGCATCCGGGCGGTGCGTCCCGGCGCCAGGCTGGGCGACGTTGGCTGGGCGATCGAACGCCATGCCCGGCGCAATGGCTATTCGGTGGTGCGCGAATACTGCGGCCACGGCATCGGCCGCGAAATGCATGAGGAACCGCAGGTGCTGCACTACGGCACGCGGGGGACCGGCCTGGTCCTGCGCGAAGGCATGGTGTTCACCATCGAGCCCATGCTCAATCGGGGCGGCCGCAGCGTGAAACCCGAGGCGGACGGCTGGACGGTCGTGACGCGCGATGGATCGCTATCCGCACAGTTCGAGCATACCGTTGCGGTGACCGCATCCGGCGTCGCGGTGCTGACTTTGCGTCCCGAAGAACGCGGACTCAGTCGAGGTCAGCCAGCGCCTTGACGTGCGCCACCACGCTGCGCCCCAGCGCCGACAGGTTGTAGCCCCCTTCCAGGCAGCTGACGATGCGCCCGTTGGCGTACAGGCGTGCAATGTCCATGATCTGCCGCGTAATCCAGGCGTAGTCCGCCTCGACCAGGCCCATGCCGCCGATGTCATCTTCGCGGTGCGCGTCGAAACCGGCCGAAATGAAGATCATTTCCGGCTTGAAGGCATGCAGCGCCGGCAGCCAGTGTTCGGCAATCAGCGCCCGCACCACGTCGCCCGTGCTGCGCGCCGGCACGGGAATATTCACCCAGGTCGCGGTGCGCGGCTCGGGCTGGGTGTACGGGTAAAACGGATGCTGGTAAAAGCTGGACATCAGCACGCGCGGGTCGGCACGGAAGGAATCGGCCGTGCCATTGCCGTGGTGGACGTCGAAATCGATGATGGCCACCCGTTCCAGCCCGTGCCCGTCGAGCGCATGGCGGGCTGCGATGGCGACATTGTTGAACAGGCAGAAGCCCATCGGTTCGCTGGGCCGGGCATGGTGGCCGGGCGGGCGGGTGGCGCAAAAGGCGTTGCTGATGCTGCCCGCGATGACGGCATCGGTGGCGGCCAGCGCGGCGCCGGCCGCACGCAGCGCGGCCTGGTAGCTGTGGGCGCACAGCAAGGTGTCGCCGTCGAGCGGATAGTGCTCGCCCTCGCACGTTGGCACGTTGTCGCGCACCATGGCCAGCGCGGCCGGGGTGTGGTTGCGCAGGATCGCCGGCAGTTCGGCCAGCGGCGCTTCGCGCCGTTCGACCAGGCCGTCGATGCGCGATGCGATCAACTGGTCTTCGATGGCTTGCAGGCGGGCCGGCGATTCTGGATGCCATTCGCCCATGTCGTGGCGGCTGCAGTCGGGATGACTGAATATTGCTGTACTCATTCTTATAGTTTCTATATCGCCGCCATCAATGTTGCACCGGATGCGCCGTTCTCGCATAAAATTGCTTGAATGGATGGATAGCGACGGAGGGTAAAGTGCCGATGGCGCTAATCTACCATGCCAGGTCATTCAGCGGTTTTCGCCTACATAGAAGAACACATGTTCAAAAAAATGCACGCAGTGGCCCGCCAGGTGGGCCAGATCGTTGTCGGCAAGGACTTGCAGGTACGGCAGGCGCTCACCTGCCTGCTGGCCGGCGGCCACTTGCTGGTCGAAGATGTCCCCGGCGTGGGCAAGACCACGCTGGCGCACGCGCTGGCCATTTCGCTGGGGCTCAAGTTCAACCGCGTCCAGTTTACCAGCGACCTGCTGCCCGCCGACGTGGCCGGCATTTCGGTCTACGAACGCGAGAAAAACGGCTTCGTGTTCCACCCGGGGCCGATCTTCACCCAGGTCCTGCTGGCCGACGAGATCAACCGCGCCACGCCGAAAACCCAGTCCGGCCTGCTCGAAGCGATGGAAGAGCGCCAGGTCACGGCCGACGGCGTCACCCGCCCGCTGCCCGAACCCTTCTTCGTCATCGCCACCCAGAATCCCCTGCACCAGGTAGGCACCTTCGCGCTGCCGGAATCGCAGCTCGACCGCTTTCTGATGTGCCTGTCGCTGGGCTATCCCGATGCGGCGGCCGAACGCGCGCTGCTGCTGGGCGAGGACAGGCGCAGCATGCTCAAGGCCCTGCCGGCCGCCATGCAGCCGGAAGAACTGGCGGCCGCGCAAAAGGCGCTGCGCCAGATCCATACCTCGGCCGCGCTGGTCGACTATGTGCAGGCGCTGGCCCAGGCTTCGCGCCAGAACGGCCTGTTCGCCGAAGGCTTGTCGCCGCGCGCGGCGATCGCCCTGCTGCAGGCGGCGCGCGCCTGGGCCGCCCTGGAAGGGCGCGACCACGTGGTGCCGGAAGACGTGCAGGCGGTACTGGTACCGGTCTGCGCGCACCGCCTGCGGCCGCTGAAGTCGGCCAATGGCAGCGCCCTGGCCAGCCGCGACCTGGTGGTCCAGCTGCAGAAATCGGTGCCAGTCTAAGCCGGCCATGTTTTCCGCCATCAACCGGCTGGTACGCCGCAAGACGGACAAGTGGCTGTTCCAGCTGCGCGACGCCGAAGCGGGCGAAGTGTTCCTGCACCAGCGCCGCGTGTTCATCGTGCCCACCGGCGCCGGCGTCGGCTTCGGGGCGCTGATCCTGATCCTGCTGATCGGATCGACCAATTACAGCCTGGGCCTGGGCTTCGCGCTGACCTTCGTGGTGGCCACCTGCGCCATCGTCGACATGTATTTCACCTACCGCAACCTGGGCCAGCTGCACCTGCAGCCGGGCCGCGCGCAGCCGGTGTTTGCCGGCGAAGACGCGCTGTTCGAACTGGCGATCGCCAACCGCACGCGGCTCGACCGCTACGCCCTGTGGATCGATTTCCTGCAGGCCGGCGAAGCGCGCTATGTGGCCGACGCCATGGCCGGCGGCAGCACCGCGCTGTCCCTGTCGGCGCCCACCGGGGAACGCGGCTGGCTGCCGGCCCCGCGCATCCGCCTGGTCACGCGCTTCCCGCTTGGCCTGTTCCGCGCCTGGAGCTACTGGCAGCCGGACCTGAAGGCGCTGGTCTACCCGTTTCCCGAAGAAGTGGCGCCGCCGCTGCCGATGTCGGGCGCGGCCAGCGAAGATGGCCACGGCCACGCCGGCCACGACGACTTTGCCGGCATCCGCAGCTACCAGCCCGGCGACGGCATGAAGCACCTGGCCTGGCGCCAGATCGCGCGCCTGGACCCGGCCCTGGGCGGCCAGCTGGTGACCAAGCATTTCGAGGGCGGCGCGATCGAGGAACTGGTACTGGACTTCGACGCCATGCCCGCCATCATGGACCTTGAACTGCGCCTGTCGCGCATGACACGCTGGGTGCTCGACGCCGAGCAGCGCGCCCTGCCCTACGCTTTCCGCATGAATGGCGTGGAATTTGCGCCGTCCGCCGGATCGGCGCACCAGGCCGCGTGCCTGCGCGCGCTGGCCCTGTACGGCATCGCGGAGCAGGCGTCATGAGCGGCCTGCGCGAACGGGTCGAGCGCATCGCGCTGCAGATGTCGCGCGACAAGGCCGACACCCTGATGCTGCTGGGCGCCGCGCTGCTGGTGCTCACGCCCCATGCGCTGCACCTGCCGCTGTGGGTCTCGGCGCTGTGCGCCACCACGCTGCTGTGGCGCGGCGTGATCACCTTCCGCGGCACCCGCATGCCACCCGGGATGCTGCTGGTGCCGCTGGCGGCGGCGGCCATGGCCGGCGTGTACATGACGTTCAAGACCATCCTCGGGCGCGAGGCCGGCGTGGCCATGCTGGTGCTGCTGGTGGCCTTCAAGATGCTCGAAATGCACGCGCGGCGCGACCTGTTCGTGGTGATCTTCCTGTGCTTCTTCCTGGTGCTGACCAATTTCTTCTATTCGCAAAGCATCGCCACCGCGCTGCTGATGGTGGCCTCGGTGATTGCGCTGCTCACCGCCCAGCTGTCATTCCAGTTCACGGGCGCCGTGCCGCCGCTGGCCAGGCGCGTGAAAATGGGCTTGAAGATCTTCATGCTGGCCGCGCCGCTGGCGGCGGTGCTGTTTTTCGTGTTCCCGCGCATCCAGGGTCCGCTGTGGGGTTTGCCGGGCGACTCCGGCGGCGCCACCAGCGGCCTGTCGGGCAGCATGGCGCCGGGTAACCTGTCGAACCTGGCGCAGTCGGACGAACCGGCCTTCCGCGTCAAGTTCAAGGGGCCCACGCCGCCGCCGGTGAACCTGTACTGGCGCGGCGTGGTGATGGGCGACTTCGATGGCCGCACCTGGACGCCGGTCAAGCGCCGCGACTGGCCGGGCCGCCCCAACATCAATATCGCGGTCACGGGTCCGGCGGTGCACTACGAGGTCACGCTCGAACCGAACAACCAGCGCTGGCTGTTCGCGCTGGACCTGCCCCGCGAACTGCCGCAGCTGACGGCCAACGCATCGCGCATCAACAGCGAAATGGAAGTCACCGCCACCGACACCATCACGCAGCGGGTCCGCTATGCCGCGTCGTCGCACCTGAATTACCGCCTGCAGCCGGACGAGGTGCTGCCGGAAAGCGAAATCTGGCTGGCCCTCCCGCGCGGCTACAACCCGCGCGCGGTGGCCGCCGGACTGGCCTTGCAGCGCGAACCGGACCAGCTCGCCCGCGTGAAGCAGGTACTGGCGCGCTTCGGCACCGAAGGCTACAGCTACACGCTCGAACCGCCGCTGCTGGGCGAGGATTCCGTCGACGACTTCCTGTACAAGACCAAGCTGGGCTTTTGCGAGCACTACGCCAGCGCCTTCGTGTTCCTGATGCGCGCCGCCGACATTCCGGCGCGCGTGGTCACCGGCTACCAGGGCGGCGAAGTCAATCCGGTCGACGGTTTCATGACGGTGCGCCAGTCCGACGCCCATGCCTGGGCCGAGGTGTGGCTGCCCGGGCGCGGCTGGATCCGGGTCGACCCGACGGCGGCCGTGTCGCCGGACCGCATCCTGGGCCAGCGCACGCGCGCCCAGCTGCCCACGCCCGCGTTCAGCCTGGAGGGCTTCGGCAGCCTGATGAATATCGACCTGGACCGCAATTCCTGGCTGGGCCAGCTGCGTTTCCAGCTTGCCGCGCTCAACAATGGCTGGAACCAGTGGGTGCTGAACTACACGCCCGAGCGCCAGCGCAATTTCATGCAGTCGCTGCAGGACATCTTGATGAACTGGCATGCCCCGGCCGCCGTGCTGGCCCTGTTCTTCCTGATTTTCGTTGCCCGCGCGATACGTTTGCGTAGCGAAATAGATCCTGTCGATGCGCTATACTCGGCGCTGTGCCAGCAGTTCGGCCGGCTGGGCCTGGCACGTGCCGGGGACGAGGGTCCGAATGCCTACGCGCTCCGGATTGCCGAGGCCGACATGCCGCCCGGCAGGAAGGACGCCGCGGTGAACTTCCTGCGGCTTTACAGTTCCCACAAATATGGCAACGCTGCGGCCGACTCCGCACTGGTGCAGACCCTGAAAAGGCTGTTAGCAAGTACCCGATGAAATTACTGCCCCGATTCCTGCTGGCGCTCGCATTCACGGCCGGCACGCTGGCCCATGCCGCGCCCGTCAAGCAAAAACCGTCCAAGAAATACGTCAAGCCGAAGCGCACCATGCCGGTCCACAAGGTCGATTACGTGGGCAAGCCAGTCAATTTTTCGGAATGGCAGGCGGTGTCCGATTTCGCCGACGACCTGGCGCAGCGCCAGGGGTTTCCACGCGCCGAACTGAGCGAGCTGATCGCCAGGACCAACTACATCAATTCGGCGGTGCAGCTGGTCAAGCCCGGACCGCCCGGCAAGCCGAAGAACATGAATGCCGTGCGCGCGCTGCTGATCGAAGCGGTACGCATCGATGCCGGCGTCAAATTCTGGAACGAACACGCCGCCACGCTGGCGCGCGCGGAAGCGGCCTATGGCGTACCGGCGGAAATCATAGTCGGCATCATCGGCATCGAAACGGTGTACGGCCGCAATACGGGGCGCTTCCGGATTGTCGATGTGCTCACCACGCTGGCCTTTGCCTATCCCGACGCCCACAACAAGGAGGCGCGCATGGCCTTCTTCCGCGGCGAACTGGAAAATGCCCTGGTGCTTGCGCGCAAGCAGAACGTCGATCCCTTTTCCCTGCTCGGCTCCTTCGCCGGCGCGATCGGCCTGCCCCAGTTCATGCCGGGCAGCGTGCTGGCCTACGGCGTCGATTTCGACAACGATGGCGTGACCGACCTGCGCGGCTCGCCCGCCGACGCCATCGGCAGCGTGGCCAATTTCCTGCTGCACCATGGATGGAAGCCGGAAGAGAACGGCACGCTGGTGTATCCGGCGCAATTGGCGCCCGGGGGCAACTTCGATTTTTTCATCAAGCAAGGGCTGGAAGCGAAATTCGATTTCAGCGCGCTGGCGGAAGCGGGCGTCAGTATTGACGTGGCGCCACGCCTTGGCCGCCAGTATGGCTTGATTGACTTGCAGAATGGCACGGATGCAACAGAATACTGGGTATCAACTAATAATTTTTATGCCATCACCCAGTACAACCGCAGTTATTTCTACGCCATGTCGGTCATCGAACTTGGCAGCGCCGTGCGTGTCGCGCGCACGACAACAACAGTTTCCGCAGCGGAAACTTTGTAATTAAATGTAACGTATTGATGCACAGCACTACTATTGCCTAAACTGATCCCCATGTACATCAGCAAGTAGTGGCGAACGCTGCATCAATTTGCTCAATAGAAACAAATACTTAGCATTTCATGACATCTTTTGTTGCCGGTCGGCCAGTACTTGCCAGTATTGTGCGGCAAAGTTGTCGGAATTGCCTTACAATTAAACTTTCACAATAAACAATTATCCATCTTGGTGGTTTTGTGAGAGAATTGCAATGGGGCTATGTTGCGGCCAGACAACATCAAATGCAGCCTTTTTGTAATCTGTTATTGCTTATGAGTATTAGATTCAAAAAAGGTTGTAGAATTGTGTATATTTTTTAAAAAGCGTTTCCCCGGATAAATTCGCCAGCCGTATGCGACAGTTGTAGCTACAAGCGAAGTCCGCGTTCGACCAAGCAAGCAACTCACAATAGGAATTAACGACATCATGACAAACCAAGTCGGCATTGATATGAACAGCGATTCGGACTCCGATGATCTGCTGCAATACAACCCAAACAGATTGCTGGACACCCTGATCGAAAACCTGCGCCTGAAAAACGACGCAGCCCTGTCGCGCGCGCTCGAAGTCGCGCCGCCGGTGATCTCCAAGATCCGCCACCACCGCCTGCCAGTGGGCGCTTCGCTGCTGATCCGCATGCACGAAGTGAGCGACCTGTCGATCCGCGACCTGCGCTACTTGATGGGCGACCGCCGCAACAAGTTCCGCATCAGCGACAAGCAATTCAAGCCGAAAGAAGGCGAACCACAATCCTGATGCCTGGCCGCTCCCTGAGCGGCCGATCATGTCGGATTGAAATGCGAACCGGGGGCAGACCTCCGGTGAGAAATATTTCTCACCGGAGGTCTGACCCCGGTTCGCTTTTTCGTGCGGCGTTCTTGTCAGGCCGGGAAGACGCCCGTCGAGAGGTAGCGGTCGCCGCGGTCGCAGACGATGAATACGATGGTGGCGTTTTCCACCGTTTGCGAAATGCGCAGCGCGATTTCGCAGGCGCCCGCCGCTGAAATGCCGCAGAAAATCCCCTCTTCCGCCGCCAGGCGCCGCGCCATGTGCTCGGCCGCCGACTGGCTCACGCTTTCGATCTGGTCCACGCGCGCCTTGTCGTAAATTTTCGGCAGGTAGGCTTCGGGCCATTTGCGGATGCCGGGAATCTGCGAACCGTCTTCCGGCTGCGCGCCGATGATCTGGATCGCTTCGTTCTGTTCCTTCAGATAGTGCGACACGCCCATGATGGTGCCGGTGGTGCCCATGGCGCTGACGAAGTGCGTGATGCGCCCGTCCGTGTCGCGCCAGATTTCCGGCCCCGTGCCTTCGTAATGCGCGCGCGGGTTGTCCTGGTTGCCGAACTGGTCGAGGATGATGCCCTTGCCGTCGCGCTGCATTTGTTCGGCCATGTCGCGCGCGTATTCCATGCCGCCCGTTTTCGGGGTCAGGATGATTTGCGCGCCGTAGGCGGCCATGCTCTGGCGCCGTTCGATGGACAGGTATTCCGGCATCAGGAGCAGCATCTTGTAGCCGCGGATGGCCGCTGCCATGGCCAGCGCGATGCCGGTGTTGCCGCTGGTCGCTTCGATCAGGGTATCGCCCGGCGTGATCTGGCCGCGCTCTTCGGCGCGCTTGAGCATGGACATGGCGGCGCGGTCCTTGACCGAACCTGCGGGATTGTCGCCTTCCATCTTGCCGAGGATGATGTTGTTGCGCGCGGCAGCGTCGGCGCCCGGCAGGCGGACCAGCCGCACCAGGGGGGTGTTGCCGATCGTGTCTTCGATGGTCTTGTAAGGCATGGGCACTCTTTTGCGGTATTAACAAACCATATTCTAATGCACCGCGCCAGGCGGCGTATGAGTGGCCTCATCTTGCTGCTAGACTAGGCATTTGCGCTTGCGACCGGATAATGACCATGTCCACCCTGCCCACCCCCGAATTCGTCGCCGACAGCACCATTGCGGACCGTTTCCAGCACACCCTGAGCCAGCTCGAATCGCGCAAGCACCAGATGTTTCCGGTGCTCACAGAGACGGAGATCGCGCGCCTGCGCCGCTTCGGCGAGGTTCGCCGCTGGCACGACCGCGAAGCGATCTTCACGGCCGGGGGCGCCAACCCCGGCATGATGGTCATCCTGGGCGGCAGGGTCTGCATCAGCCAGTGCGACGGCATGGGCAGCACCAACAAGATCGTCGAACACGGGCCCGGCGAATTCACGGCCGAAGTGGGCCAGCTGTCCGGCGCGCCGGCGCTGGCCAATGCCCACGCGGTCGGCGAGGTCGAAGCGCTGCTCATCTGCACCGAGTCGATGCGCGCCGTGGTCGTGGCCGAGGCCGAACTGGGCGAACGCATCATGCGCGCCCTGATCCTGCGCCGCGTGGGCCTGATCGAGGCGGCCACCAGCGCCCCGGTCCTGGTCGGCCCGGCCGGCAATGCCGAGCTGTTCCGCCTGCGGAGCTTCTTGTCGAGCAATGGCCACCCGCACATGGTGCTCGATCCGGCCACCAGCGCCAATGCCCGCACCCTGGTCGAACACTACCAGCCCGCCGCGGACGAATTTCCTTTGGTTATGTGCCCGGACGGCGTGGTCAAGAAAAACCCCGGCATCGAGGAAATGGGCCGCTGCCTGGGCCTGCTGCCCGCCCTCGATCCGGACCATGTCTACGACGTGCTGGTGGTCGGCGCCGGCCCTGCCGGCCTCACCACGGCGGTGTATGCGGCCTCGGAAGGCTTGTCGGTGCTGGTGGTGGAGAAATACGCGTTTGGCGGCCAGGCGGGCGCCAGCGCCAGGATAGAAAATTACCTGGGTTTCCCGACCGGTATCTCGGGCCGCGCGCTGGCGGGCCGGGCCTTCGTCCAGTCGCAGAAATTCGGCGCCCAGGTCGCCATTCCCGCGCACGCGCAAAGGCTGCTGTGCGACCAGTACCCGATCCGGCTGACGCTGGGCGACGGCAGCGAAGTGAAGGCGCGCGCCGTGGTGCTGGCCTGCGGGGCGCGCTACCGCAAGCCGGCGCTCGAAAACCTGGCCGCCTACGAGGGTTGCGGCGTGTATTACTGGGCCTCGCCGCTCGAAGCGCGCCAGTGCAAGGATGAGGAAGTGGTGCTGGTGGGCGGCGGCAATTCGGCCGGCCAGGCCGCCGTGTACCTGTCGGCGCATGCGGCGACCGTGCACATGCTGGTGCGCGGCGAAGGCCTGGCGGCCAGCATGTCGAGCTACCTGATCGAACGGATCGCGGCCACGCCCAATATCGTGCTGCACACGCAGTGCGCGCTGACCCGGCTCGATGGCGATGGCAGCGCGCTGGCGTCGGTGACCTGGCGCTGCAAGGATGGCAGCAGCACCACGCGGCCGGTGCGCAGCGTGTTCCTGTTCGTGGGCGCCGACCCGAATTCGGACTGGCTGGCCGACTGCGGCGTGCAGGTCGACCAGCATGGCTTCGTGATGACCGGAACCGACGTGATGCTGGCCAGGTGCCGCGTGACCGGGCAGATGCTCAACCCGGATGGCTCGCTGCATGGCCAGCTGGAAACCACGGTGCCGGGCGTGTTCGCGATCGGCGACGTGCGGGCCGGGTCGACCAAGCGCGTCGCGTCCGGCGTGGGAGAAGGCGCGGCCGTGGTGGCGCAGCTGCACGCCTACCTGGCCGTGCCGCGCGCCTGAACTACATGTTCGCTGCGGCCGGCTTGGCCTCGGCGGCCGCCTTGCCGCCGGTTTTGGCCGGCCTGGCGACGGCGGCATCCATCGGCTTGCCACCTACCAGCAAGCCTGCTTCGGACAGTTTCATGGCGCGCTTGCCGGCCACGCCCTTGACCCGGCTTTGAAAGTCGGCCCAGTCCTTGAATTCGCCCTTGGCGCGTTCTTCGAGGATCAGTTTGGACATTTCCGGTCCGATTCCTTTCACCGAATCGAGCGCGGCGGCGTCGGCCTTGTTGACGTCAACCGGGGCGAAGGCGAAGGCCATCGAGGCGGCCATGGTGGCAACTGCGAGCATCAGTTTCTTGATCATGTCTTGTTCTCCGTTGTGATAAGACGCGAAACGGCGAAATGCCGTCCCCGACAGCTTAACGGGAACACTTGCGCGCAGTTGACCCGCACGATTGACGCTCATCAGTATCGCAAAGCCAGGTTCCAACTAGGTCCCGAACAATTCCTCGCGGGTGACCGTGGCGGTGCCCAGCTTGCCGACCACGATGCCGCCGGCGCGGTTGGCGGTCACGATGGCGTCGGCCATCGACATGCCTGCGCCCAGCATGGCGGCCATGGTGGCGATCACCGTGTCGCCCGCGCCCGAGACGTCGTACACTTCGCGCGCCTGGGCATGCATGTGCAGCACTTCGGTGGCCGTGTACAGGCTCATGCCCTCTTCGGATCGGGTCAGCAGCAGCGCGTCCAGGCCCAGTTCGGCGCGCAGGGCCTGGGCCTTGGCGCTGAGCTGGTCTTCGGTTTTCCAGCTGCCGACGATGCGACGCAGCTCGGACTTGTTGGGCGTGAGCACGGTGGCGCCCGCGTACGGGGAAAAATCTTCGCCCTTCGGGTCGACCATGACGATCTTGCCGGCCGCGCGGCCGGCAAGATCGTCATGGTCGACCCGAAGGGCGAAGATTTTTCCCCGTACGCGGGCGCCACCGTGCTCACGCCCAACAAGTCCGAGCTGCGTCGCATCGTCGGCAGCTGGAAAACCGAAGACCAGCTCAGCGCCAAGGCCCAGGCCCTGCGCGCCGAACTGGGCCTGGACGCGCTGCTGCTGACCCGATCCGAAGAGGGCATGAGCCTGTACACGGCCACCGAAGTGCTGCACATGCATGCCCAGGCGCGCGAAGTGTACGACGTCTCGGGCGCGGGCGACACGGTGATCGCCACCATGGCCGCCATGCTGGGCGCAGGCATGTCGATGGCCGACGCCATCGTGACCGCCAACCGCGCCGGCGGCATCGTGGTCGGCAAGCTGGGCACCGCCACGGTCACCCGCGAGGAATTGTTCGGGACCTAGTTGGAACCTGGCTTTGCGATACTGATGAGCGTCAATCGTGCGGGTCAACTGCGCGCAAGTGTTCCCGTTAAGCTGTCGGGGACGGCATTTCGCCGTTTCGCGTCTTATCACAACGGAGAACAAGACATGATCAAGAAACTGATGCTCGCAGTTGCCACCATGGCCGCCTCGATGGCCTTCGCCTTCGCCCCGGTTGACGTCAACAAGGCCGACGCCGCCGCGCTCGATTCGGTGAAAGGAATCGGACCGGAAATGTCCAAACTGATCCTCGAAGAACGCGCCAAGGGCGAATTCAAGGACTGGGCCGACTTTCAAAGCCGGGTCAAGGGCGTGGCCGGCAAGCGCGCCATGAAACTGTCCGAAGCAGGCTTGCTGGTAGGTGGCAAGCCGATGGATGCCGCCGTCGCCAGGCCGGCCAAAACCGGCGGCAAGGCGGCCGCCGAGGCCAAGCCGGCCGCAGCGAACATGTAGTTCAGGCGCGCGGCACGGCCAGGTAGGCGTGCAGCTGCGCCACCACGGCCGCGCCTTCTCCCACGCCGGACGCGACGCGCTTGGTCGACCCGGCCCGCACGTCGCCGATCGCGAACACGCCCGGCACCGTGGTTTCCAGCTGGCCATGCAGCGAGCCATCCGGGTTGAGCATCTGCCCGGTCACGCGGCACCTGGCCAGCATCACGTCGGTTCCGGTCATCACGAAGCCATGCTGGTCGACCTGCACGCCGCAGTCGGCCAGCCAGTCCGAATTCGGGTCGGCGCCCACGAACAGGAACACGCTGCGCACCGGCCGCGTGGTGCTGCTGCCATCCTTGCAGCGCCAGGTCACCGACGCCAGCGCGCTGCCATCGCCATCGAGCCGGGTCAGCGCGCACTGCGTGTGCAGCACGATATTGGGCGTGGCCGCGATCCGTTCGATCAGGTAGCTCGACATGCTGGCCGCCAGGCCTTCGCCGCGCACCAGCATGTGCACGGTCGCCGCATGCGCCGACAGGTACACGGCGGCCTGGCCGGCCGAATTGCCGCCGCCCACCAGCACCACTTCCTCATCCTTGCACTGGCGCGCTTCGAGCGGCGAGGCCCAGTAATACACGCCGCAACCCTCGTAGGCGGCCAGGTTTTCGAGCGCCGGCTTGCGGTAGCGCGCCCCGCAGGCCAGCACCACGGCGCGCGCCTTCACTTCGCTGCCGTCGCCCAGCGTCAGCCGGATCGGGTACTGGTCGCACAGCAGCCTTTGCGCGTGCGCGGGAATGGCGACCTGGGCGCCGAATTTCTGCGACTGGACGAAGGCCCGGCCCGCCAGCGCGCGGCCCGAGATACCGGTCGGGAAACCCAGGTAATTTTCTATCCTGGCGCTGGCGCCCGCCTGGCCGCCAAACGCGTATTTCTCCACCACCAGCACCGACAAGCCTTCCGAGGCCGCATACACCGCCGTGGTGAGGCCGGCAGGGCCGGCGCCGACCACCAGCACGTCGTAGACATGGTCCGGATCGAGGGCGGGCAGCAGGCCCAGGCAGCGGCCCATTTCCTCGATGCCGGGGTTTTTCTTGACCACGCCGTCCGGGCACATAACCAAAGGAAATTCGTCCGCGGCGGGCTGGTAGTGTTCGACCAGGGTGCGGGCATTGGCGCTGGTGGCCGGATCGAGCACCATGTGCGGGTGGCCATTGCTCGACAAGAAGCTCCGCAGGCGGAACAGCTCGGCATTGCCGGCCGGGCCGACCAGGACCGGGGCGCTGGTGGCCGCCTCGATCAGGCCCACGCGGCGCAGGATCAGGGCGCGCATGATGCGTTCGCCCAGTTCGGCCTCGGCCACGACCACGGCGCGCATCGACTCGGTGCAGATGAGCAGCGCTTCGACCTCGCCGACCGCGTGGGCATTGGCCAGCGCCGGCGCGCCGGACAGCTGGCCCACTTCGGCCGTGAATTCGCCGGGCCCGTGTTCGACGATCTTGTTGGTGCTGCCCATGCCGTCGCACTGGCTGATGCAGACCCTGCCGCCCAGGATGACCATCATGCCGGGGTTGGCGCCCCCGGCCGTGAAGATCGCTTCGCGGTCGTGCCAGCGGCGAACCTCGCCGAAGCGGCGCAGGCGCGCGATCTCCGTCTCTGTGAGCACCGGAAACATCTGGTGCTTGCGCGATTCGAGCTGGCTCAGGGTGTGCTGGAAACGGTCCGCAATGGTGCTGTCGGCGACGAATTCGGGGGTGGGCAGGGTGGACATGGTCATTATCCGGTCGCAAGCGCAAATGCCTAGTCTAGCAGCAAGATGAGGCCACTCATACGCCGCCTGGCGCGGTGCATTAGAATATGGTTTGTTAATACCGCAAAAGAGTGCCCATGCCTTACAAGACCATCGAAGACACGATCGGCAACACCCCCCTGGTGCGGCTGGTCCGCCTGCCGGGCGCCGACGCTGCCGCGCGCAACAACATCATCCTCGGCAAGATGGAAGGCGACAATCCCGCAGGTTCGGTCAAGGACCGCGCCGCCATGTCCATGCTCAAGCGCGCCGAAGAGCGCGGCCAGATCACGCCGGGCGATACCCTGATCGAAGCGACCAGCGGCAACACCGGCATCGCGCTGGCCATGGCAGCGGCCATCCGCGGCTACAAGATGCTGCTCCTGATGCCGGAATACCTGTCCATCGAACGGCGCCAGAGCATGGCCGCCTACGGCGCGCAAATCATCCTGACCCCGAAAACGGGCGGCATGGAATACGCGCGCGACATGGCCGAACAAATGCAGCGCGACGGCAAGGGCATCATCCTCGACCAGTTCGGCAACCAGGACAACCCGCGCGCGCATTACGAAGGCACGGGGCCGGAAATCTGGCGCGACACGGACGGGCGCATCACGCACTTCGTCAGCGCCATGGGCACCACCGGCACCATCATGGGCGTGTCGCACTATCTGAAGGAACAGAACGAAGCGATCCAGATCATCGGCGCGCAGCCGGAAGACGGTTCGCAGATTCCCGGCATCCGCAAATGGCCCGAAGCCTACCTGCCGAAAATTTACGACAAGGCGCGCGTGGACCAGATCGAAAGCGTGAGCCAGTCGGCGGCCGAGCACATGGCGCGGCGCCTGGCGGCGGAAGAGGGGATTTTCTGCGGCATTTCAGCGGCGGGCGCCTGCGAAATCGCGCTGCGCATTTCGCAAACGGTGGAAAACGCCACCATCGTATTCATCGTCTGCGACCGCGGCGACCGCTACCTCTCGACGGGCGTCTTCCCGGCCTGACAAGAACGCCGCACGAAAAAGCGAACCGGGGTCAGACCTCCGGTGAGAAATATTTCTCACCGGAGGTCTGCCCCCGGTTCGCATTTCAATCCGACATGATCGGCCGCTCAGGGAGCGGCCAGGCATCAGGATTGTGGTTCGCCTTCTTTCGGCTTGAATTGCTTGTCGCTGATGCGGAACTTGTTGCGGCGGTCGCCCATCAAGTAGCGCAGGTCGCGGATCGACAGGTCGCTCACTTCGTGCATGCGGATCAGCAGCGAAGCGCCCACTGGCAGGCGGTGGTGGCGGATCTTGGAGATCACCGGCGGCGCGACTTCGAGCGCGCGCGACAGGGCTGCGTCGTTTTTCAGGCGCAGGTTTTCGATCAGGGTGTCCAGCAATCTGTTTGGGTTGTATTGCAGCAGATCATCGGAGTCCGAATCGCTGTTCATATCAATGCCGACTTGGTTTGTCATGATGTCGTTAATTCCTATTGTGAGTTGCTTGCTTGGTCGAACGCGGACTTCGCTTGTAGCTACAACTGTCGCATACGGCTGGCGAATTTATCCGGGGAAACGCTTTTTAAAAAATATACACAATTCTACAACCTTTTTTGAATCTAATACTCATAAGCAATAACAGATTACAAAAAGGCTGCATTTGATGTTGTCTGGCCGCAACATAGCCCCATTGCAATTCTCTCACAAAACCACCAAGATGGATAATTGTTTATTGTGAAAGTTTAATTGTAAGGCAATTCCGACAACTTTGCCGCACAATACTGGCAAGTACTGGCCGACCGGCAACAAAAGATGTCATGAAATGCTAAGTATTTGTTTCTATTGAGCAAATTGATGCAGCGTTCGCCACTACTTGCTGATGTACATGGGGATCAGTTTAGGCAATAGTAGTGCTGTGCATCAATACGTTACATTTAATTACAAAGTTTCCGCTGCGGAAACTGTTGTTGTCGTGCGCGCGACACGCACGGCGCTGCCAAGTTCGATGACCGACATGGCGTAGAAATAACTGCGGTTGTACTGGGTGATGGCATAAAAATTATTAGTTGATACCCAGTATTCTGTTGCATCCGTGCCATTCTGCAAGTCAATCAAGCCATACTGGCGGCCAAGGCGTGGCGCCACGTCAATACTGACGCCCGCTTCCGCCAGCGCGCTGAAATCGAATTTCGCTTCCAGCCCTTGCTTGATGAAAAAATCGAAGTTGCCCCCGGGCGCCAATTGCGCCGGATACACCAGCGTGCCGTTCTCTTCCGGCTTCCATCCATGGTGCAGCAGGAAATTGGCCACGCTGCCGATGGCGTCGGCGGGCGAGCCGCGCAGGTCGGTCACGCCATCGTTGTCGAAATCGACGCCGTAGGCCAGCACGCTGCCCGGCATGAACTGGGGCAGGCCGATCGCGCCGGCGAAGGAGCCGAGCAGGGAAAAGGGATCGACGTTCTGCTTGCGCGCAAGCACCAGGGCATTTTCCAGTTCGCCGCGGAAGAAGGCCATGCGCGCCTCCTTGTTGTGGGCGTCGGGATAGGCAAAGGCCAGCGTGGTGAGCACATCGACAATCCGGAAGCGCCCCGTATTGCGGCCGTACACCGTTTCGATGCCGATGATGCCGACTATGATTTCCGCCGGTACGCCATAGGCCGCTTCCGCGCGCGCCAGCGTGGCGGCGTGTTCGTTCCAGAATTTGACGCCGGCATCGATGCGTACCGCTTCGATCAGCAGCGCGCGCACGGCATTCATGTTCTTCGGCTTGCCGGGCGGTCCGGGCTTGACCAGCTGCACCGCCGAATTGATGTAGTTGGTCCTGGCGATCAGCTCGCTCAGTTCGGCGCGTGGAAACCCCTGGCGCTGCGCCAGGTCGTCGGCGAAATCGGACACCGCCTGCCATTCCGAAAAATTGACTGGCTTGCCCACGTAATCGACCTTGTGGACCGGCATGGTGCGCTTCGGCTTGACGTATTTCTTGGACGGTTTTTGCTTGACGGGCGCGGCATGGGCCAGCGTGCCGGCCGTGAATGCGAGCGCCAGCAGGAATCGGGGCAGTAATTTCATCGGGTACTTGCTAACAGCCTTTTCAGGGTCTGCACCAGTGCGGAGTCGGCCGCAGCGTTGCCATATTTGTGGGAACTGTAAAGCCGCAGGAAGTTCACCGCGGCGTCCTTCCTGCCGGGCGGCATGTCGGCCTCGGCAATCCGGAGCGCGTAGGCATTCGGACCCTCGTCCCCGGCACGTGCCAGGCCCAGCCGGCCGAACTGCTGGCACAGCGCCGAGTATAGCGCATCGACAGGATCTATTTCGCTACGCAAACGTATCGCGCGGGCAACGAAAATCAGGAAGAACAGGGCCAGCACGGCGGCCGGGGCATGCCAGTTCATCAAGATGTCCTGCAGCGACTGCATGAAATTGCGCTGGCGCTCGGGCGTGTAGTTCAGCACCCACTGGTTCCAGCCATTGTTGAGCGCGGCAAGCTGGAAACGCAGCTGGCCCAGCCAGGAATTGCGGTCCAGGTCGATATTCATCAGGCTGCCGAAGCCCTCCAGGCTGAACGCGGGCGTGGGCAGCTGGGCGCGCGTGCGCTGGCCCAGGATGCGGTCCGGCGACACGGCCGCCGTCGGGTCGACCCGGATCCAGCCGCGCCCGGGCAGCCACACCTCGGCCCAGGCATGGGCGTCGGACTGGCGCACCGTCATGAAACCGTCGACCGGATTGACTTCGCCGCCCTGGTAGCCGGTGACCACGCGCGCCGGAATGTCGGCGGCGCGCATCAGGAACACGAAGGCGCTGGCGTAGTGCTCGCAAAAGCCCAGCTTGGTCTTGTACAGGAAGTCGTCGACGGAATCCTCGCCCAGCAGCGGCGGTTCGAGCGTGTAGCTGTAGCCTTCGGTGCCGAAGCGCGCCAGTACCTGCTTCACGCGGGCGAGCTGGTCCGGTTCGCGCTGCAAGGCCAGTCCGGCGGCCACCGCGCGCGGGTTGTAGCCGCGCGGGAGGGCCAGCCAGATTTCGCTTTCCGGCAGCACCTCGTCCGGCTGCAGGCGGTAATTCAGGTGCGACGACGCGGCATAGCGGACCCGCTGCGTGATGGTGTCGGTGGCGGTGACTTCCATTTCGCTGTTGATGCGCGATGCGTTGGCCGTCAGCTGCGGCAGTTCGCGGGGCAGGTCCAGCGCGAACAGCCAGCGCTGGTTGTTCGGTTCGAGCGTGACCTCGTAGTGCACCGCCGGACCCGTGACCGCGATATTGATGTTGGGGCGGCCCGGCCAGTCGCGGCGCTTGACCGGCGTCCAGGTGCGGCCATCGAAGTCGCCCATCACCACGCCGCGCCAGTACAGGTTCACCGGCGGCGGCGTGGGCCCCTTGAACTTGACGCGGAAGGCCGGTTCGTCCGACTGCGCCAGGTTCGACAGGTTACCCGGCGCCATGCTGCCCGACAGGCCGCTGGTGGCGCCGCCGGAGTCGCCCGGCAAACCCCACAGCGGACCCTGGATGCGCGGGAACACGAAAAACAGCACCGCCGCCAGCGGCGCGGCCAGCATGAAGATCTTCAAGCCCATTTTCACGCGCCTGGCCAGCGGCGGCACGGCGCCCGTGAACTGGAATGACAGCTGGGCGGTGAGCAGCGCAATCACCGAGGCCACCATCAGCAGCGCGGTGGCGATGCTTTGCGAATAGAAGAAATTGGTCAGCACCAGGAAGAAGCACAGGAAGATCACCACGAACAGGTCGCGCCGCGCGTGCATTTCGAGCATCTTGAAGGCCACCAGCAGCACCAGCATGGCCACGCCGGCCTCGCGCCCGAGGATGGTCTTGAACGTCATGTACACGCCGGCCATGGCCGCCGCCGCCAGCGGCACCAGCAGCATCCCGGGTGGCATGCGGGTGCCGCGGAAGGTGATCACGCCGCGCCACAGCAGCGTGGTGGCGCACAGCGCCGAGACCCACAGCGGCAGGTGCAGCGCATGGGGCGTGAGCACCAGCAGCGCGGCGCCCAGCAGCATCAGGGTGTCGGCCTTGTCGCGCGACATCTGCAGCGCGATGCGCTCGACCCGTTCGCGCAGGCCGCTCATGACGCCTGCTCCGCGATGCCGTACAGGGCCAGCGCGCGCAGGCACGCGGCCTGGTGCGCCGATCCGGCGGACGGCGCAAATTCCACGCCATTCATGCGGAAAGCGTAGGGCAGGGCGCGCTGCTCGGCGTCGAGCACCCAGCGTGTCATGCGCGACAGGCGCAGTTCAAGGTCCATGATGGCGGGCATGGCGTCGAAGTCCAGTACCAGTTCCTCGATCGCGCCGCCCTCGAAATGCTTGGTCACCAGCTGGCCGCCCAGGGCCGGGTCCAGGCGCGCGATCTGGCGCCAGGCCAGGTGCTTCATGCCGTCGCCGGGCTGGTAGCTGCGGATGCCGGCAAAGTCGTCGTGGCCGGCGTGGCCGTGGCCATCTTCGCTGGCCGCGCCCGACATCGGCAGCGGCGGCGCCACTTCTTCGGGAAACGGGTAGACCAGCGCCTTCAGGTCCGGCTGCCAGTAGCTCCAGGCGCGGAACAGGCCAAGCGGGAAGCGCGTGACCAGGCGGATGCGCGGGGCCGGCAGCCAGCCGCGTTCCCCGGTGGGCGCCGACAGGGACAGCGCGGTGCTGCCGCCGGCCATGGCGTCGGCCACATAGCGCGCTTCGCCGGCCTGCAGGAAATCGATCCACAGGGCGTAGCGGTCGAGCCGCGTGCGGTTGGCGATCGCCAGTTCGAACAGCGCGTCTTCGCCGGCAAACACCGGCTGCGCGCGGCCCGGCTGCAGGTGCAGCTGGCCCAGGTTGCGGTAGGTGAAATACATGTCGACGATGGCGCAGGTGGCCACCACGAAGGTCAGCGCGAAGCCCAGGCCCAGGCTGTAATTGGTCGATCCGATCAGCAGGATCAGGATCAGCGCCCCGAAGCCGACGCCGGCGCCGGTGGGCACGATGAACACGCGGCGCTGGTGCAGGAACACTTCGCCCGCTTCGGCGTCGCGCAGCTGGAACAGCCACTTGTCCGTCTTGCGGCGTACCAGCCGGTTGATGGCGGAAAACATGGCCGGCTTAGACTGGCACCGATTTCTGCAGCTGGACCACCAGGTCGCGGCTGGCCAGGGCGCTGCCATTGGCCGACTTCAGCGGCCGCAGGCGGTGCGCGCAGACCGGTACCAGTACCGCCTGCACGTCTTCCGGCACCACGTGGTCGCGCCCTTCCAGGGCGGCCCAGGCGCGCGCCGCCTGCAGCAGGGCGATCGCCGCGCGCGGCGACAAGCCTTCGGCGAACAGGCCGTTCTGGCGCGAAGCCTGGGCCAGCGCCTGCACATAGTCGACCAGCGCGGCCGAGGTATGGATCTGGCGCAGCGCCTTTTGCGCGGCCGCCAGTTCTTCCGGCTGCATGGCGGCCGGCAGGGCCTTGAGCATGCTGCGCCTGTCCTCGCCCAGCAGCAGCGCGCGTTCGGCCGCCGCATCGGGATAGCCCAGCGACAGGCACATCAGAAAGCGGTCGAGCTGCGATTCCGGCAGCGCGAAGGTGCCTACCTGGTGCAGGGGATTCTGGGTGGCGATGACGAAGAAGGGTTCGGGCAGCGGGCGGGTGACGCCGTCGGCCGTGACCTGGCGCTCTTCCATCGCTTCGAGCAGGCCGGACTGGGTTTTCGGCGTGGCGCGGTTGATCTCGTCGGCCAGCAGGACCTGGGTGAAGATCGGCCCCGGGTGGAACACGAAGCCGTTTTTCTCGCGTTCGTAGACCGAAATGCCGGCCACGTCGGCGGGCAGCAGGTCGCTGGTAAACTGGACGCGGTTGAACTTGAGCCCCAGCGAAATGGCCAGCGCGTGCGCCAGCGTGGTCTTGCCCACGCCGGGGACATCTTCGACCAGCAAGTGGCCGCCGGCCAGCAGGCAGGTGAGCGCCTGCCGTACCTGCAAGTCCTTGCCGACAACGATCTGGCCCACCTGGCGGGCCACTGCGTGCATTTTTTTGAACATGTGTTCTTCTATGTAGGCGAAAACCGCTGAATGACCTGGCATGGTAGATTAGCGCCATCGGCACTTTACCCTCCGTCGCTATCCATCCATTCAAGCAATTTTATGCGAGAACGGCGCATCCGGTGCAACATTGATGGCGGCGATATAGAAACTATAAGAATGAGTACAGCAATATTCAGTCATCCCGACTGCAGCCGCCACGACATGGGCGAATGGCATCCAGAATCGCCGGCCCGCCTGCAAGCCATCGAAGACCAGTTGATCGCATCGCGCATCGACGGCCTGGTCGAACGGCGCGAAGCGCCGCTGGCCGAACTGCCGGCGATCCTGCGCAACCACACCCCGGCCGCGCTGGCCATGGTGCGCGACAACGTGCCAACGTGCGAGGGCGAGCACTATCCGCTCGACGGCGACACCTTGCTGTGCGCCCACAGCTACCAGGCCGCGCTGCGTGCGGCCGGCGCCGCGCTGGCCGCCACCGATGCCGTCATCGCGGGCAGCATCAGCAACGCCTTTTGCGCCACCCGCCCGCCCGGCCACCATGCCCGGCCCAGCGAACCGATGGGCTTCTGCCTGTTCAACAATGTCGCCATCGCAGCCCGCCATGCGCTCGACGGGCACGGGCTGGAACGGGTGGCCATCATCGATTTCGACGTCCACCACGGCAATGGCACGGCCGATTCCTTCCGTGCCGACCCGCGCGTGCTGATGTCCAGCTTTTACCAGCATCCGTTTTACCCGTACACCCAGCCCGAGCCGCGCACCGCGACCTGGGTGAATATTCCCGTGCCGGCGCGCAGCACGGGCGACGTGGTGCGGGCGCTGATTGCCGAACACTGGCTGCCGGCGCTGCATGCCTTCAAGCCGGAAATGATCTTCATTTCGGCCGGTTTCGACGCGCACCGCGAAGATGACATCGGCGGCATGGGCCTGGTCGAGGCGGACTACGCCTGGATTACGCGGCAGATCATGGACATTGCACGCCTGTACGCCAACGGGCGCATCGTCAGCTGCCTGGAAGGGGGCTACAACCTGTCGGCGCTGGGGCGCAGCGTGGTGGCGCACGTCAAGGCGCTGGCTGACCTCGACTGAGTCCGCGTTCTTCGGGACGCAAAGTCAGCACCGCGACGCCGGATGCGGTCACCGCAACGGTATGCTCGAACTGTGCGGATAGCGATCCATCGCGCGTCACGACCGTCCAGCCGTCCGCCTCGGGTTTCACGCTGCGGCCGCCCCGATTGAGCATGGGCTCGATGGTGAACACCATGCCTTCGCGCAGGACCAGGCCGGTCCCCCGCGTGCCGTAGTGCAGCACCTGCGGTTCCTCATGCATTTCGCGGCCGATGCCGTGGCCGCAGTATTCGCGCACCACCGAATAGCCATTGCGCCGGGCATGGCGTTCGATCGCCCAGCCAACGTCGCCCAGCCTGGCGCCGGGACGCACCGCCCGGATGCCTTTCCACATGGCGTCGTAAGTGGCCTGGACCAGCCTGCGGGCGTCCGGACTGACCTCGCCCACCAGGTAAGTCTTGCTGGAATCGGCGATAAAACCGTTCTTCTCCAGCGTGATATCGAGATTGACGATGTCGCCGTCGCGCAGCACGGTCGATGCCGACGGCACGCCATGGCAGACTTCATGGTTCACGGACGCATTGAGCACGAAACCGTAGTCGTACTGGCCCTTGCTGGCCGGCCTTGCCTGGAGGTCGTGGACGATGTAATGCTCGACCATAGCGTCGATTTCCAGTGTCGACATCCCGGCGAGCGGCATCCGGTCCAGCATCCCGAACACGGACGCCAGCAATTGCCCGGATTCGGCCATCAAGGCCAGCTCGTGGGGCTGCTTGGTCATGCGCAGCTCTCGGCCGCGGGGTGGCCGGAAACGCCTGCGCTGTCGAGCTCGCGCTTCATGATGTCGTTGAAACTGAGTGTGGGATTGGTCTCGCACAACAGGCCGACCTTGATCCAGAAAGCGGCCTGCGCATTGATCGAGCGGCACGATACCTTGCTCGCCCGGCGCATCTGCTCGTGCAATTCTTCTTCGATGTTCACAATACCCACGGGTCTTCCTGTATATGATCTGTATATGGAGTATATGCGAACCATGTGGCGATGCCAAGAAGCCGCTCCTTCCGAACCGTTTTGAGCGGTCGGACACGTCATCAAAATGTGTCTAATTCTCTCAAATTGTCTCAATTAGTATACAAACTCTATTTATTCATCTTTGTTAATTGACTTGCATAAATGTCAAAGGTAAATTTGAAGCTCGCCGTATAGCACGGCCGTTCTATTTTTTTCCCGCCGACGTTGTAACAACAAGGAGGAATAATGAGTAGATTCATGCGTAGCTTCATCTCGGTCTGTGTCCTGTCCCTGACCGTAGTCACCAGCGTCGCCAGTGCGGCGAATTACACATTGTGGATTAACGGACGCACCGGAGGCGGTGTCGTCGGCAACTACAACAGTTTCACTTACTGGGGCCCCGCTACCACGGCCGCCGGCGTCAACAAGAAGTCCGTCAACTGGGACGGCTACAACAGCATTTCCTCACAGAACGGCAAAATCCGCGACGCGCTCGACTGCTTCTGCACCGGCACCAACTGGTGCTACGTGGCCACCCACAGCGCCGGCGACCTGATGATGGGTTACACCCTGGCCAATTACGGCGCCTCGAGCCGGGTCAAGAAAAACGCCGTGGCCAATTCGGCTGGCGTGTGCGGCAACACCGACGGCAGCTCGCAAACCGGCTGGAACATCAAGTGGGTGCGCGCCGCGTCCGGCGCGGGCGGCGGATCGGAACTGTCCGATGCCGGCTCCTGGGCCGTGTCCGAGCCGCTCGTGAAAGACCTGAAAACGAGCACCGCGCGCGCCATGTACAACCACAACACCACGCGCAACGTCTGGTTCTACATGTATGCCGGCGCCAAGGGCACGTTCTACTCCGGCATCCTGCCCGGCCAGGACGACGAAGCGATCGCGTACCACAGCTCGGGCGGCGTCTCGGGCAGCTCGGGCGGCGCCTATTGCAACCCAAGCGACTGGTTCTGCAACGACCTCACCATGGGCACCGCCAACAATGAAGGCGGCTCGGCCAAATGGAGCTACCACTCGGTGGTGTTCCGCGATGACGCAGAAGCCTACAACCACTATGCCTCCGGCAACTGGGCCGGCATCGTCGGCGTGGTCCGCGCCGCTATGGTGAGCACCGCGCTGTAACAGCAAGTCCCGGGTGGAAGTCCAGAGACGGCTTCCACTCTTTTTCGTCGTCTACATTCTAAGGAAAAATAAAAATGAGTAGATTCATGCGTAGCTTCATTTCGGTCTGCCTGCTGTCGCTGACGGCGTTCACCGGCATTGCCAGTGCCACCAATTACACCCTGTGGATCAACGGCCGCACCGGCGGCGGGGTCGCCGGCAATTACAACAGTTTCACTTACTGGGGGCCAGGCACCACGGCCGCCGGCGTCAACAAGAAGTCCGTCAACTGGGACGGCTACAACACCATCGCTTCACAGAACGGCAAGATCCGCGACGCACTCGATTGCTTCTGCACCGGCACCAACTGGTGCTACGTCGCGACCCACAGCGCCGGCGACCTGATGATGGGCTACACCCTGGCCAATTACGGCGCCTCGAGCCGCGTCAAGAAGAACGCCGTGGCCAATTCGGCCGGCGTGTGCGGCAACACCGACGGCAGTTCGCAAACCGGCTGGAACATCAAGTGGGTGCGCGCCGCGTCCGGCGCGGGCGGCGGATCGGAACTGTCCGATGCCGGTTCCTGGACTACGTCCGAGCCGCTGGTGAAAGACCTGAAAACAACCACCGCGCGCGCCATGTACAACCACAACACCACGCGCAACGTCTGGTTCTACATGTATGCCGGCGCCAAGGGCACCGCTTACTCGGGCATCCTGCCGGGCCAGGACGATGAAGCCATCGCCTACCACAGCTCGGGCGGCGTGTCGGGCAGTTCGGGCGGCTCCTACTGCAACCCGAGCGACTGGCTGTGCAATGACCTGACCATGGGCACCGCGGCCAACGAAGGCGGTTCGACCAAGTGGAGCTACCACTCGGTGGTGTTCCGCGATGACGCAGAAGCCTACAACCACTATGCCGCCGGCAACTGGGCCGGCATCGTCGGCGTGGTGCGCAGCGCGATGGTGAGCAGTGCGCTTTAAGGCTTGGCACTATGCCGTGGCCGCCGGCGTGGCGGCCGGCGTGGCCTGGTACGCTTCGGGCGGAGAGGGCGCGGCGACCGGTTCGGCCGCCGCGCCTGTCCAGGCCACGGCCGGGCAGCAGATCTTCGGCGCCCTCGGCAGCGACGCCGGCCTGGCCATGCCGCCCGAACGCCGCGCCAGGCTGCAGGAGCTCAAGCAGAATTTCGAGCTGGTCGACAAGACCTTCTGCGACTACGCTGCCAATACCAAATACCCCGACCATTCGCGCCCCGCGGCCAGCCATCCGGACCAGATGACGCCCAACGCGCCCGTCACCGAAGCGCACCCCATGCGCACCGGGAACAACAGCGCCGACGCCAAGGTCCTGATCCAGACCTCGCAATCGCGCGTCTTCATGGTGGCCGGCGAATCGGTGGCGTTTTCGCTGCGCGCCGTCGACGCGGCCGGCAAGGTGCTGCCGCTGGTGGTCACCCGCGCGGTCGCCCAGGGCATGACCTTCCAGGGCGCGCGCGCCACCACCCAGATTTCGCTGCCCTTCGCCGACGATGGCAGCGGCGCCGATGCCGTGTCCGGCGACGGCGCCTTTGCCGGCGTGCTGGCGCCGGCCCAGACGGGCCTCGCTTCCTTCCCCGGCACCATCCGCACCGAAGTGCGCTTCACGGTGTCGGGCCAGTCCGGCTTCGTGCTGTTCGATATCATCTATAACCCCGAGCTGCCGGCCACCTGGAACGGCCCGGTGCGCGAAGGCGTCGAAGACGGTTCGCTGGTGTACTTCCTGAAGGCCGACATCCGCAAGGCGGGCCGCTATATCGTCACCGGCCGCATCGACGACGCCAGGGGCAAGCCCTTCGCGCTGGCCACCTTCAACGACACGCTGCCGGTGGGGCAGGCGGAAATCAAGCTGCAGGTGTTCGGGAAACTGCTGCGCGACGAAGAACCGGCGCTGCCCCTGACCCTGCGCGACGTCGACGGCTACCTGCTCAAGGAGAATGTCGACCCCGACCGTGCCCTCATGCCGCGCCTGGAAGGCAAGGTCCTGACGGGGAAGGCGCATCCCGTCAAGAACTTCTCGGACGCCGAATGGGAAAGCGAGGAGCGCACCCGCCACCTGGTCGAATTCAAGAAGGACGTGGACCTGGCCAGGGGCGCCATGGCGCAGTTCGATCCGGCCCTGCCGGTGGCAAAAAGTGCCTGCCTGCCCTGAGCCGCGTAAAATAGCGGCTTACGAAAGCATTTGAAAGCCAAGCATGTCGATTCAATGGTACCCGGGCCACATGAACGCCGCCAAGAAAAAAGCGGCGGAACAGATGGAGAATACCGACCTGGTCATCGAGGTCCTGGACGCCCGCCTTCCCGAAGCGAGCTGCAATCCCATGGTGGAAGAGCTGCGCCTGTTCCGCCAGCGGCCCTGCCTGAAAATCCTGAACAAGGTCGACCTGGCCGATCCGGACGCCACCGCCGCCTGGAGCGCCTATTACAACGCCCAGGAAGGCGTGACCGCCTACGCCATGACGACCAAGAAGCCGTCCGACGTGGCGAAAATTCCGGCCCTGTGCCAGTCGCTGGCCCCGCACCGCGGCGTGCCGACCAAGCCGCTGCGCATCATGATCATGGGTATTCCCAACGTCGGCAAGTCGACCCTGATGAATGCGCTGCTCAAGAAAAAAGTGGCCAAGGTGGGCGACGAGCCCGCGGTCACCAAGATGCAGCAAAAGCTTTACCTCGGCAAGAACATCATCCTGGTCGATACCCCGGGCATGCTGTGGCCGAAGATCGCGCTGGCCAGCGATGGCCTGATGCTGGCCGCCAGCCACGCCATCGGCTCGAACGCCCTCATCGAGGAAGAAGTTGCCGTGTTCCTGGCCGAAGTGCTGCTGGAACGCTATCCGGGCTTGCTGACGGCCCGCTACGGCTTCAAGACCGAAGGCATGGACGGCATCGCCGTGGTCGAAGGCGTGGCCGCCCGCCGCGGCTTCCGCCAGAAGGGCGGCGACCTCGACTTTGAAAAGGCTTCGCACATCTTCCTGCAGGATTACCGCACCGGCACCCTGGGCCGCATCAGCATGGAAACGCCGGACTCGCGTTCGGTGCGCCTGGTCGCCCACGAAGCGGAAATGGCCGCCAAGGCCGCCAAGGCAGCGGCCATCGCGGCCGAGAAAGCTGCCAACAACGCGCGCGGCAAACGCGGCAGCTGATCGCTTTTCGGTTGCACGCTTTCGCGTCCGTTTTGAGGCCAATCAAACAAGCGCAAGGACCAGCCGTGCGCCGCTAGCGCCTCTTTATACTGGGCTCTCTCGACATGGGGAGCCGTGTGATGAGCCTCTTTTCCTGCTTGCGTGGCGTGCTGGCGCTATCTGTGCTGCTGTTCCCGGCCTGCGCGCAGGCCGCCAGCTTCGATTGCGGCAAGGCGGCCAGCCATGCCGAACGGCTCATCTGTTCATCGCCCCGGCTTTCCGAGCTTGATACCCGGCTGGCCCAGGCCTACCAGGCGGCATTGGCCCGCGATCCCCATCCTGGCAATGTGCGCGCTTCCCAGCGCAGCTGGCTGCGCCAGGTGCGCGACCAGTGCCAGAGCGCGCCTTGCCTTACCCAGGCGTACCAGCAGCGCATTGCGGCCCTTCCGCCGGCCGCGCTGGCTGCACCGCTTGCACCGCTTGCGCCGTCCGATCCCGTGTCGCAGTGCGACGCGCTGGCCAGCCATCCGGACGATCCGGAAGCCCTGGCTGCGGGCGTGTCCGACGACCAGCTGGCAGAAGCGCAGGCCATGCCTGCCTGCTCGGCGGCCGTCGCGCTCGACCCTGGTGCGCCGCGCCTGAAATTCCAGCTGGGGCGCAGCTACCTGAAGGCGGGACGGATCGACAGCGCGGCCGGGCAACTGACGGCGGCCGCGCAGGCCGGGCATGGCGCTGCGCTGGCCTACCTGGCCGACCTGGCCATGGACGGCGCCGGTGGCATGGAAGCCGATCCCTTGCTGGCGCACCAGCTCTATGAAAAAGCGGCGGCGAACGGCTTCAAGCCGGCGCTGCGCATCCTGGCCGAATTCGAAGACAAGACGGACGACGTCGCATCGGAACCGGCGCAGGCCGGCGCGGCCGCGGGCGGTGGCGCCGCGCTGACGCCGTACCGCAATCCCGAAGTGATCGAGAAAATCGCCAGCCGCCAGTTCGACCAGCTGAGCTACAACGAACGGTGGGTCAAGCAATACCTGGTCAATATTGCCGACAATATCCGCGCGGTGTGCGAAAGCGGCTTCACGCAAAACGACGTCGACCGGCTCAAGGCGCTGGCCGACGCCGACCCGCTCAACCTTGGCGCTGCCAGTCTTGCATCCACCTTTCTCGGACTGGGAGCGATATTGAAACAGCTCACGGCCAATCCCGGCCTGGCCATGCAGCAGAACGCCGGCGTGCAGGACACGGACGATATTTTTGTCGAAAGCATGCAGGATACCGAAGCCTTGTTTCAGCGCCATGGCTGCAATACGCCGGGACTGGACCGTTTCGGCAAGAACCTGCGCGCCTATGTACAGAACGACGAGGCGCCCATTCCGTCACCGAACGCGTTCATGGCCGCTTGCATGAAGGACCCGTTGCCCAGCAAGTATCCGCCTGACCAGTTCTGCATGTGTTTCGGCGGTGTACTGAAAATGGTGGGTACGTCCCAGGCGAAGCGCAAGGACCTCCTGAAAAACTTCCGGTCCGCCGCGTCCGACATCATGAACAAGCCGGCGAACAAGGGCCGCTTCTCGGCTTGCCAGCAAGGCTTTCAATAGGGGCGAATCATGAATGGCATTCTCCGACCCGTGTGTCGCGTCGCCTGCCTGGCGGCCCTGGCATTCATGGCCCTGCATTCCGGGCCGCTGCCGGCGCAGGCATGGCAACGGCAGCAGCAAATTCAGCAGCAGCAACAGCAGCAGCGCCAGATGGATATGCAGCGCCAGCAGGAAATGCAGCGCCAGCAGATGCAGGAGCAGCAGCGCCGGGCCATGCAGGAGCAGCAGCGCCGGGCCATGCAGGAACAGCAGCGCCGGACCATGCAGGAACAGCAGCGCGACAGCATGCGCCAGCAATCAATAGCGCAGCAGCGGGCCCTGATGCAGCAAGGAGCCAGGACGGCCATCGCAAACAACAAGCAGACTGGCCTTGCCGGCACCGGCGCCAACGCGCGCCTGGTGCGTCCGCTGACGCCTGGCGAAATTCAGCGCGGCTTTACCGGCAGGGTCACCGCCGACGGCCGCGCGCTGATCAAATTCCAGAACCGCGTCGTCGTGGTGCCGGCGTCTCGCGTGTCGGGGCTGTCGGCAAAGCTGGCGGCGCAAAAGCGGACCCAGGCCGAAGGGGCCGGGCAGAAGGTGGCTGGCTTGCGCGCATCGATGGTGGCGGTGCTGGCCCAGAGCGCGGGCGAGCGGTCCCTGCGGGGCGGCGGCAGTGGCGGGTCGGGCAGCGGCGGCAGGCGGGTCGCTGCCAACGACAACAGCATGTCGGCCAATCGCATCGCGTATTCCGGCTTCGTCAAGGAATCGGGGCACGACCCCGCAGGCCTGTTTCCGCATTCGCGGGGATGGGATTTTTCGAAGCCCATGCGGGTGACCACCATCAAGGCGGGCACCGAGTTGTGCCAGTGGATGGTGCCCGACAAGCCAGGGGCCTATTACGCAGCATGCGGAACCCCGCCATCCAGGCTGGGCATTTCGCCGCATGGCGTCAACAGTGCGAACGAAGTGATACCCAAAATTTCAAAGCGCTATGTGGCCACGCGCGACTTGCAGGCATTGGAAGGCACTGCGGCCAATGTCGTCGACGACTGGTCCGTCAAAGGCGAACGCACGCCGGCCGAGGGCGGGGCCCGCCAGTACCTGGTGCGCCGGGCCGACCTCGACTTCATGCAGGAACAAGAATGACTACGGCGCCGGCGCTTCGCCAAAACGAAAGCTCGATACCGCCAGGCTGCCGAAAAAGGCATCCTCGTGGTAGACGCAGGCGCCATCTTCCTGTTCGGCCGCGCCCAGTGCCACCATCAGCGGCAGCAGATGTTCTTCGCGCGGGTGGGCCATGCGCGCATACGGCGCCTGGTCCCAGTTCAGCAGCGCGGCCGTGCGTTCGGCGGGCGTAAGCGTCAGCAGCGCGAACTGCAGCCAGGCGTCGAATTCATGCGAAGCCTGGGTGCCGCCCGGGCCGAACTGGCGCAGGTTGTGGTAACTGAGGCCGCTGCCGATGATCAGCACGCCTTCGCTGCGCAGCGGCGCCAGCGCGCGCCCCATCTTGATATGCGTGAGCGGATCGAAGCCATGCCTGAGCGACAGCTGCACCACCGGCACGTCGGCATCCGGATACACCGGATACAGCATGGAATACGTGCCATGGTCGAAGCCGCGCACGGGGTCGAGCACGGGATGGAAGCCGGCCGCTTCGAGCAGCTGCGCCGCCTGCGCCGCCAGTTCCGGCGAACCGGGCGCCGGGTAGCGGATCTGGTAAGTATGGGCGGGAAAGCCGCTGTAGTCGTAGATCATGGGCGGCTGGGGCGAGGCCGACAGGGTCGGTTCGCGTTCTTCCCAGTGCCCCGACACCACCAGCACGGCCTTGGGCGGCTTGCCCAGCTGGCGCCGCATGTCGGCCAGCGACGCCTCGAGCAGCTCGTAGGTGGCGCCGTACTGGTCCTTCATGAACGGCCACGGGCCGCCGCCATGCGATACAAAATACGTCGGTAGCGCGACAGCCATCGCCTTCTCCTTTCTCAGCGCGGCTTGCGCGCCAGTTCCACCATGGCGAACAGGCGCGCACTGCGCATCCAGGCCACGGCCACCACGATCAGTTGCGTCACCAGCAGCGCGCCCACGAAGCCGGCCAGGCTGGCCGAGGGCACGTTCAGGCGCGCCACCGACAGCGCTGCAACGATCGCCAGGCCGGTGCCGCTAATGAGGAAATATACGCCCAAAGTGGAAAACGGGCGACGCAACAGCATCATGGTGCCGCTCCACCATGCCTTGACGGCCGAGCTGCGGCGCCGTTCGATGGCCAGCGCCGCGCGCCCGGCGTCCAGGCTGGCGTTGGCGATCGCCAGCAGCAGCGCCAGCAGGATGGCGGCGGCCCATTTCCAGACGCGTTCATCGGCCGCGGTGACGGCCGTCTCGACATGTTCGGCCGCCCAGTCCATGGCCGCGCCGCCTGCGGCAATCGCCAGGCCAAGCGGCACCACGGCCCACACCAGCATGCGGAACATGCGCGGATACTCGGCCAGGCCGCCGGCGGTCAGGGCCTTGATGCCCAGCGTTTCCGGGGCGCGCGCGGCGCTGGCGGCCATGCCGCTCAGGAGCGGCGAAATGAGCAGGGTGGCAATCAGCGCCACGATGGCGCCGCTCTCGATCGCGAGGGCGTTGCGGCCATGCGCTGCCATCAGGTCGGCGAACACGGTCATGTCCATCTGCTGCGCGATGCTGGCCGCGTGCACCGAGTAGTCCAGGCTGTCCGCCAGCATGTGCCAGAGCGGATAGACCAGGATGGCGGTAGGGATCAGCATCCACAGCACCCACAGCAGCATCAAACGCCATTGGAAGGCGCGCAGGCATTGAGTCATCTGGTTCATCACAGGGTCGCAATCAGGGAAAAGAGGGTGGTGGCGATGGCGCCCAGGTCGCCGCTCCAGCGGCGCGATGCGGCGCCGTTCTTGTCGAGCGTCTTGCTGTCGTCCAGCTTGCTGGTGTCGAGATAATGCGCGCGCTGCGGGTCCAGCTCGGCCGAGACGGCCTTGACCGGCTTGATCCAGGTGAAGCGATGCCAGCGTTCGTTATTGTTCCAGGTGACCGTTTCGCTGCTGCCGTCGGCAAATTTGACCACCAGCGTTTGCGGAACCGCCACGCCGCGCCGGCGCAGCACCACGCTGGTCCGGAACGGGAAGGGGCCGGTGCCTTTTTTCGCGTCCGGATGGTCCTTGTCCCATTTTTCGCGGATCGCCTCGATCCGCTTGTCGAGCGCCTTCTCGGTCTCTTCGATCCACTTGCCGTTCACCTGCGCGGTGCCGCGCTGCGGTTCTTCGGCGGCGCTGGTCAGCGAGTGCACCCGGTCGTCGACTTTCCCGGTGGCGTAGACCTGCTGGTCGAACAGGGTTTCGATCATCGCGCGCTGGCCGCTGACCTCGGCCAGCGTTTCGCGCAGGTCCGCCGTGCCAGGGTGGCGGAATTTCCAGCGCTTGTAGTATTCCTTGAAGGCGCGGTCCATGGTGTCCTTGCCCAGGCGCGCTTCCAGGTCGCGCATCATGGTGGCGGTGCGCGAGTAGACCGGTCCCACGCCCTGCAGGCGGCCCCACGCATTCTGGCCCAGCGCGTCGGCCGGTTCCTCGCGCGGCGTACCGGTGCGCACGGCGTCGAAGGTCTTGAAGGCGGGCGCGAAGCCCAGCGCCTTCAGGAACGGTGTCGTGGGATGCACGTCCTGCTTGCGATCGCGCAGCATGCGGTGGTTCCAGTATTCGTTGAGGCCTTCATCGAGGATGGGTTCCTCGAATTCGTTGGACGCCAGGATGCCGTAGAAATAGCCATGGCCGAATTCGTGGATGGTGACCGAGTCCAGTTCATACTGGTTCAAGGTCCCGGGCGCCACGGTTTCGTAGCCGCCGGCGGTGATAAAGGTCGGATACTCCATGCCGCCTGCCTCCTGGGCATTGTGCGGCGGGATCACCACCGTCAGCGTCTTGTAGGGATACGGTCCGAGATGCTGCGAAAAGTAGCTCAGCGAATCCTTCGCCGCCTTCATGGCCGGCGCCGCGCTCGCCGCCATGTCGGGCGGGTAGAGCACCTTGACCGTCACGGCGGGGCTGCCGGCGCCGGTCCAGGTTTCCTGCAGCGGTGGCGCGCTGCGATTGTCGGCCGTCCATGCGAAGTCGTGCACGTCGCCCTGCACGTAGCGGTGGGTCAGCATGCCGTTCTTTTCGACCGGGGCGCCCTGCAGTTCGCCGGTGGCGCCGATCACGTAATCTTTGGGAGCCGTCAGGCGCACGTCAAAGCTGCCGAAGTCCGCATAGAATTCCGACTGCTGGTGGAATTCGTGCACGTTCCAGCGCGGTGCGGTGGCGCCGCGTTCGCCCGGCAGTTCAAGCACGCCGATTTTCGGGAACCACTGGCCCACCAGGTGGAAGCTGCCGAAATAGCCGGTGCGCGCGATCACGCGCGGCAGCTGGGTCAGGAAATCGATGTCGAGCGTGGTCGAGGCGCCCGCGGCGACCGCGTGCGGCAGGTCGATGCGCACCACCGTGTGGTCGCTGGCGGGGCCATTGTCGGGGTGGACGAAGGCCCAGGTGACCGGCTGGCCGCCCTGGGTGACCTTGCGCAGCTCGATATGGCCCCACTGGCCATCCTTGGTGTCGACGCCGCTGCGAAAGCCGCCGCCGCGCCGCTGTTCGGTAAAGAAGGTGGTGCTGGCACTCTCGAATGCGTTCATGTACAGGTGCAGGTAGACATTGCGCACCTCGACCTGGCTGCGGTTGCGCCAGGTGAGTTTCTGCTTGCCGTCCACGGTGTGCCTGACCGGGTCGAGCGTGGCGTCGATCTCGTAGCTGACCACGCGGTCCGACAGCGTGGCCTCCGCTCCCGTGCGCGGGCCGCCCCAGGCGTCCGGGGCGCTCGGCATGGTGACGGCGCTGGCATTGGCGCCAACGAAAGGGATGCGTTCGTCAGCCATCGGGTCCGGAATCGGCGTCACGATCACATTTGCCTGCGCCAGGATCTCTGCGTGGAAAATGGCGCCGGCCGCCAGCAGCGCCGTGATCGACAGCGCCTTTGCGACCTGAAATCGGTTGAATCGGATTGCCATGTGTGCTCCTGTTTGACTGAGCTGCGATTCTATCGCCTCCGACATGATTTCCTGTCAATCTTGCGACGAATGCCGCAAAAAGGCCGACAGTCCGGGTTTTCGCGGCGTGCTGGCCTTATAATGCTGGGGTTTTGGTGCCCGCCGGCGTGATCGCGCCGGCAGTTAAACGGGAAACACGAAAAGTGTGCTGCCCCCGCAACGGTAAAACAAGTGCCCGGCTTTGCCCGCCTTGTCAGCCCGGATACCGGCCAGGACAGGTGGAAGCAGTGCCGCAGCTGGCTGCCTTCCGTTGAATCAGGCTTGCGGGGACGCCGGCCTGGTGCACTTATTCGAAAAACGACACCATGATTTTTCCCGCCTTGCCACGCCGCGCATTCGCTTGCGCCGCCTCCCTTTGCCTGATCGCTTCCGCCGCCGCCGCACAGGAACAGCAACTGTCCACCATCACCATCACCGGCGCGCGCTTTACCAGCGATCCGTCGCTGATGCCCATCGGCGCCACCGTGATCACGGCCGACGCGATCCGCCTGGCCGGCGCCAGCGACGTGAACCAGGCCATCCGCAAGGTTGGCGGCGTGTATGGCCGCCAGAGCGTGGACGGCAGCCAGGACTTCAGCCTGGACCTGCGCGGTTTCGGTTCGAACAGCAGCCAGAACATGGTGGTCGTGGTCGACGGCGTGCGCATGTCCGAGAACGAGCTGGCCAGCGCGGTGCTGTCCTCGATCCCCATCGAGACCGTGGAGCGCATTGAAATCATCCGCGGCGGCGCCAGCGTGCTGTTTGGCGAAGGCGCCACCGGCGGCGTGATCCAGGTCGTCACCAAGCGCCCGGCAAAGAACAGCACGCGCGGCGTCCTGCGCGCCGAAGCCGGCCAGTTCGGCTACCGCGACCTGCGCGCCTCGGTCGCGCATGCACGGGGCGCTCTGGCGCTCGACGCCGCGCTCGGCAAGCAGCGCAACGACAACTACCGCGACCACAATGCCTACGACCAGTCCACCTTCAGCGGCGGCGCCCAGTGGCAGACCGGCGCCGGCCGCATCGGCCTGCGCGCCGAAGTGGCGCGCCAGGATGCCGAGCTGGCCGGTTCGCTGAGCCTGGCCCAATTCAACAGCGATCCGCGCACCTCGACAACGCAGCAAGACCTCGGCACGACCGACTCGGACCGGGTGACGGCCTTTGCCGAACACCGTGTCGGCAGCCTGGACCTGGCCGCCGACCTGTCGAAGCGGACCAAGGAATCCACCGCGCGCTACGTCTACGGGGCGGCCGTCTACAACTACCTCTACGACAGCGAACAGACCCAGTTCTCGCCCCGCCTGCGCCACCTCGCGCGCATGGACGGCATGCTCAACGAGTTCGTGGCCGGCGTCGACCTGATGCGCTGGAAGCGCCACGCCGTGAACGATTTCTCGACCAGCGACGCCAGCCAGAAGTCGCGCGCCCTGTACCTGCGCAACGAACTGAAATGGAACGCCGCCCACGATGGCCGCCTGGCCTTTGGCGCGCGCCGCGAATCGTTCGACAAGGAGAATGTCGCTCCCGGTGCCTTCGTGCCCTACGAAAGCCTGAAGCAGTCGCATACGGCATGGGAAGTGCAGGGCAGCGGCAATGTGATGGCGGGCCTGAACCTGTACGCCAAGGCGGGCAGCAGCTTCCGCGTGCCGAACGTCGATGAAAACGGCTACCGCGAAGCGGCCATGCTGAAGGTGCAGACCTCGCGCGACCTGGAATTGGGCCTCACCGCCGGCGACAGCGCCATTGGCGGCACCGTGCGCGTGTTCCGCCACGCGCTCAGGGATGAAATTTTCTATGACCCTACCCGCAACTTCGGCTATGGCGCCAATACCAACCTCGATCCGACCGAACGCAAAGGTGTCGAACTCGATGCGCACCTGCGCCTGGCCCGCGTATGGCGCATCAGCGCCCATCTTCAGCACGTGAACGCGCGCTTCACGGCCGGCGTCAACGATGGCCGCGAGATGGTGCTGGTGCCGAAGAACGTGGCCAGCGCACGCCTGTCCTGGCTGCCGGGCAATGGCCACAGCGCCGACATCGGCGCCCAGTGGGTGGACCGCCAGCGCAACGGCGGCGACTTCGCCAACACCTGCGCCACGCCGATCCCGTCCTACGCCACGGTCGACGCCCGCTATGCGCGCCAGGCCGGCCCCTGGGAGTTCGCGGTGTCGGGCCTGAACCTGGGCGACCGCGATTACTACAGCAATGCATTCGGCTGCCGCTCCGGGATCTATCCGAGCGACGGCCGCCAGCTGAAAGTGTCGGTGCGCTATGACTTCTAAGCTGTTCCTTTGCCTGGCGCTGGCCGCCGGCGGCGCGCAGGCGGCGGTGACGGTCGTCGACGACGCCGGCAAGCGCGTGACGCTGCAGCAGCCGGCGCAGCGCATCATTTCGATGGCGCCCCATATCACCGAGCTGCTGTTCGCGGCAGGCGGGGGCGAACGCGTGGTCGGCGTCATGAATTTCTCGGATTATCCGGAAGCGGCCAAGAAGATCCCCCTGGTGGGCAGCAGTTCGCAGCTCGACATGGAACGCGTGGTCTCGCTCAAGCCCGATTTGCTGGTGGTCTGGCAAAGCGGGAACACGGCGCGCCAGCTCGAGCAGTTGCGTGGCCTGGGCATCCCCATCTTCTACAGCGAGCCGCAAAAGCTGGACGAGGTGGCCACCAGCGTCATCCGCCTGGGCCAGCTGATGGACACGAACAAGGCGGCGAAGGCCACGGCCGCCGTGTTTCGCGCCAGGATCGCGGACCTGCGCAAGCGCTATGCCAGCCGTCCGCCGGTGCGCGTGTTCTACCAGATCTGGGATAAGCCGCTGTACACCCTCAACGGCACCCATATCGTCAGCGATGCGATCCGCCTGTGCGGCGGCGAGAACGTGTTCGGCGCCCTGGCCGTCAAGGCGCCCGAAGTGAGCATCGAGGCCGTGATCCAGGAAGATCCGGAAGCCATCTTCGGCGGCGACAAGCATGACCCGGCCGATGCCGGCTTGAATATTTGGCATCCTTTCCCGCGGCTGCAGGCGGTCAAGCGCGGCAATATGTTTACGCTGGGCGGGGAATTGCTGACCCGCGCCACCCCGCGCATGGCCGAGGGCGCGGCCAGCCTGTGCGAAAAACTCGAGCAGTCGCGTCAACGGCGGCGCTGAGCCTGCGTTAAAGTCGTAAGCAGATGAAAAAATGGGGCTACGGCCCCGTGAACCGGCGAAAAAAGTGGTAATCTCGCGATCGTTCGCTCAACCAACACAAGGATACATATGCGTTCCCTCCGTTTTGCCCTCGCCGCTGCCAGCCTGGTTGCCACTGCCGCTTTCGCGTCGCCTGCCGATCCGAAAAACGGCGCTGAATATCTGACCCTGCCAACGGCCCAGCCAGTCCAGGCGGTGGGCAAGAAGGTCGAAGTCATCGAATTCTTCGCTTACCATTGCCCGGCCTGTAACCTGATGGAACCGCACGTCGAAGCCTGGGTCAAGAAGCAGGGCGCCAACATCAACTTCAAGCGCGTCCATTTCCCCTTCCAGGGCCCCAACGATCCGGAAGCGCATTTGTTCCTGACGCTTGAAGCCATGGGCAAGGCCGAAGAAATGGGCCCGAAGATTTTCCGCGCTTTCCACGTCGAACGCCAGCGCCTGAACACCGATGCCGGCATCCTCGAATGGATAGGCAAGAGCGGCATGGACAAGGCCAAGTTCATGGAATACTGGAATTCCTTCGGCGTGCTCACCAAGCTCAAGCGCATGCCGCAAATCGTCGGCAACTACCGCGTCGACGGCACCCCGTCGTTCGTGATCGACGGCCGTTTCATCACCTCGCCGACCACCATCGAAGGGGCCAACAAGTCGCTGCCGCGCAGTGCCTTGCCTGACGCCACCAAGGAAACCCTGGACGCCCTGGTCGCCAAAGTCCAGAAGGAAAAGGGTATCGTGCCAGTGAAGACCGCTGCCAAATGAGCGAGAAAGAAAAGAAAGTCCTGCAGATCTACGAAGGCTCGCGTCCGCTGGACGAAGACCTGTTCGAGACCAGCAAGGTGAACCACCTGGCGTGGACGCTGCTGATCCTGGTCACGGGCGTCGCGCTGTGGCTGGCCATCGCCCTGATCAATGCGGAAAACCAGCGCCACGCCCTGATGAACAAGCAGTGCGCCGACCCCATCTTCAAGGGCGAAATCGATACCCGCTGCATGCAGGTGGTCAATTCGCGCGACCACTGGTGGGAACACCTCTGGTACGGCGTCACCCACCTGCATCCGGAACCGGCCAAGTAATCAGGCCGGCAGGGTGATCACGAACTTCGCGCCGCCCATGGCCGATTGTTCCACCCTGATCGTGCCGCCGTGCAGGGCAACGGCCTTGCCGGCGATCGACAATCCCAGCCCGAAGCCGCCCGTCTGGCGGTCGCGGCTGCGGTCGAGCCGGTAGAACGGTTCGAAGATGCGCGCGCGCTCCTCGGGCGGAATCCCCGGGCCGTCGTCTTCCACCATGATCTCGATGGCCGCGCCGCGGCTTGCCGATAAAACAATTTTCCCCTCGCAGTATTTCTGCGCATTGCGCAGCAGGTTGCCGACCGCCCGCCCCAGCAGGCGCCGGTCCGCCACCACGCTGCCCAGATCGTCCGGCAGGCTGGCGCCGAGCGCGCATTCCTTGGGCGGCAAGAGCGCCATGCATGCCTGCAGCGCCTCGGCCAGGTCGACGTCTTCCAGGTGCAGGGCTTGCTTGCTGTCGAGCTTGGTCATGCTGAGCAATTCATTGACCAGGGCATTCAATTCGGCCACGTCGCCTTCCATCGCTTCGATGCGCCGCTCCAGGCCGGGGTCGCTGGCCGCCGAGCGCAGCAGTTCCAGCGCGAATTCCAGGCGCGCGATGGGCGTGCGCAATTCGTGCGAGACCGAATGGAGCAGGTTGCGCTGGGCGTCGAGCAAGTGTTCGATGCGCCCGGCCATGTGGTTGATGCGTTCGGCCAGCGGGTAAATGCTGGCGCTCGGCTTCATGCTGGCGCGGGCCGACAGGTTGCCGGCGCCAAAGTCGTCGGCAACCTTGGACAGCGACTGCAAGCCGGTCCAGTGGGTGCGCGACCACAGGGCGATCGGGATCAACAGGGCCAGCGCCACGATCACGTAGCGCACCGCTTCCATCTTGAGCGCCAGGCCGATATCGATCGGCAGGTCGCGCGCGTAGATGACTTCCTCGTCGCTGCCGATGTAGCTGCGGCCCTTCAGGTCCACGCGCCGGTAGAACGCCTTGTCGGGCACGTCGAGCACCACCTCGCCCCGCTCCAGGGCCGCATGCAGGCCGGCGGGCAGGGCGGCGCGCGCCTGCACCAGGGGAATGAGCTCCAGGTTCACTTCCGACACTTCGCGCACCTTGTTCAGGCGCACCAGCCATTCGTCGGCCGGCGCCTTGTCCACGTATTGTTCGAGCAGGAAGATCTGGGCCGCGGCCTGGCGCCGCGCAATGTCGTCCAGGGGATCGCCGAACAGGCGGCTGATGGTGAAATAGATAATGAAGGTGGCCACCGTGATCGACAGCATGACCAGGACGAAGAAACGGAAAAAGATGCGGTTCATGCCCGCATCCCTTGCCGCTTCGCCTGTTCTCGCGTCTTTCTTGCCAAAAACATTAGTGTTTCCTCCTGCGCGCATTGTATAAGACCCCGGCGCGAATGGGGGATTACAAATTCGCGACAATTGCCGGACATTAAGAGGGGGAATGCCAGGGAATCTTTGCTTACGATGGCTTCATCGGTTTTCCGTTTGCCCACCGATGCTCCGGTGTCGTGGGCTTTTTTTATTCGCAGGGAGCAGTACCATGTTAGTCATCGTCCGCGCAATGCGCGCTCTGCCAGTCGTCTGCCTCGCCCTGCTGGGCGCTTGTGGCGGTTCCGGCAGTTCCGGCCAGCCGCCGGTGGGCCTGCCGATCGTGATCGGCGAACCGCCGCCGCCGGCGCTCGATACCGTCCGCTACCTGGCAGTCGCCCGCGATGCCGCCTGCGCCGACACGCGCAACCGCCTGTATGTGATCGACAATAAATTCGTATTCTGGGACAAGGCCGGCAACTGCGCCGATGCGGCGTATTCGCACACCCTGTTCGGCGCCGCCAATATCGAACCGCTGTGCTCGCTCGGCGACAGCATCGCCGGCCCCATGAGCCGCTGCAACGATGAAAGCGCCCGCCCGATGTTCGACATTATTGTGCGCAACCGGGACGCCAGGGACCTGGGCCTGGGGCCGTCCCATGCGGTGCGCGAACTCGAGGTGCCGGCCAGGGAAGGCAGCAGCCTGGCCTTCGACGCGCTGGCCGTGTCGCCCAGCTCGGGCGTGAACGAAGCGAAAAACCTGGTCATCCGCGATGCGGCCACGCTGGCCGAGGTCTGGTCCGCCCACACCAGCAACCTGGTTCCGCGCACAGCCATGCCGAAAGTCGATTTCAACACCCATATGGTGCTGGCGCTGTTTGGCGGCGCGCGCGGCGGCTGCCGCGAATTCGGCCTGCAGCGCGTCACGGTCGGCAGCAATGCACGCTTGCTGGCCTGGTATAGCGACCGCGATGTGACGTCGGTGGCGATCTGCACCGCCATGCTCAATACGCCGATGCACATGGTGGCCATCAAGAAGAGCGACGCCAGCGTCGCCTTCGTCAAACAGGCAGACGATCCCGTCGCTTACAGTGCACTGAGCCGCTCGGGCTATTCGGCCATGACCCAGAAAGCCGAACTGGTCATCAGGGATGCCGCCGCCTTCGACGCCATGTGGGCGCGCCATGTCAATGGACAGCTGGACAAGCCGGTCGTCAACTTTGCGCGCCAGATGGTGATCGCCGTGTTCGGCGGCCCCGGTTATAACAATGGCTGCCACGGCATGGCGATCGAGAGCATCGCTCGCATTGGCGGCAAGATCCACGTGAGCGTGGTGCACTGGCAGCCCGGCCCCGCATCGCAGCTCATGTGCACGCAGGCCATACTCATGCCCGCCGAAATGGTCGTCCTCGACCAGACGAGCGAAGAAGTGACCTTTTCCACGGAGACTCGTTACTATCCGTAACGCGCAATTTGGGATGGCGGGCGGCAATGTAGAATACGGCCACCCGAACTTCCGACCTATAACAATGAAAACGCTTTTCGCCCTGATACTGGCAGCTTCATGCAGCGCAGCCCATGCGCAGACGCCGGCCGCCAATCCGATGCCGGACGGCAGCCGGGACATGTACGTCGGGCTGGGCGTGATGTCGGCTGCAAAATCCCAGGGCGCGCGCCAGCGCGGCGTGTCCGCGCTGCCGCTGATCCAGATGGAATGGAGCAATGGCGTGTTCGTCTCGGGCTTGAGCGCCGGCATGCACCTGTCGGGCCGGCCGTCGCTGGAATACGGCCCGCTGCTGGCCATCGAAGCCGGCCGCGACCAGAACGGCACGGCCCCGGGCGCCGGCGGCATTTACAGCACGTCGCCGGGCAATACGCTGGTGCCGCCGGGCCATTCGGTCGTCGTCGGCGATGGCCGCGCCGTGCCGCTGCCGGGCGACAACCGCCTGACGGGCATGGGCAAGGTGCCGACCCGCCTTTCCGCGGGCGGCTTCGCCAATGTCTACCTGACGCCGGGCCTGCGCCTGACCAACAGCGTGCTGTACGGTTCGGGCCGCGACAAGGATGGCGTGATCTGGCATGTGGGCTTGCAGCATATCGCCACCGACATCGCGCCGAATCACCGCCTGTCCCTGTCGGCCGGCGTGAACCTCGTCAACCGCAGCTACAACGAAAGCTATTTCGGCGTCAACGATGCCGAGTACTACAACAGCGGCAATGCCCATCACGCCCCGGGCGGCGGCGTGCGCGACATCTACGTCGGCGCACGCTGGAACTGGCTGCTCACGCCAGGCTGGATGGTGACCTCGTCGGCGCGCCTGTCGCGCCTGCAGGGCGATTCGCGCACGAGCCCGCTGGTACAGCGGCCGACCGACATTTCCGTTTCCACGGGCCTGGTTTACCGGTTCTGACATGAAGCTCTCACGCCACCTTTCCGCTATGCTTGCGCTGCTGTTCACGGCGGGTTCCGCCGTGGGCCAGGCGCAGGACGGCGACTGGGTGAGCTACCGCGACGCCTACCGCACGATGGTGGTGTTCGACAAATACGGCAAGCCGAAAAACTTCATCCAGAGCCAGCTGCAAGTCCAGGCGCGCGACAGGAATGCGCAGGTCGAGGGCTTGCAATTGTCCGTGGTCGGCAAGACCACGCGCCTGAACCTGCCGCTGGACGCGACCGGCCGCGCCGTGTTCCCCTTCAATACGGTGGCCTATAACGAGAATGCCGTGCTGGTTCTCAACCGCAAGGTCAGCCAGTACCGTTTCCGTCCGCGCGTCTCGATCGTGGTGCGGCCGGACGGCGTGTACGAAGCAGCCGACCTGCGCGCAGCCTGCGAGCAGATGCTGGCCTACGAGCGCTACCTTTCCACCGCCCTGGGCGAGAAAAAATGCGTGGGCGTGCGCTTTGCTTTCGTCAAGGGCGAGGGCGACCCTGGCGTGCGCCTGCGCAAGGGCGACGTGGCAGCCTTGCCGCCCAGCGATGGCGCGGCCTTCGCCGACGACCTGTACGAAGGTTTCCGCGTGGTCAACTACCGCTTCGGCGACAGTGCCGCCAAGGGCCAGGTGGTGACCGAAAACGCCCCGCTGGCCATCAGCGCGATCTACGAATGACAACGGCGCCCGCAGGCGCCGTTCTTGTTTCAGGGCAGGGCGTTCAGCCCCAGGCCGATGGCGAGAACAGATAACCCTCGCCCCACACCGTCTTGATCTTTTCCGAATCGTTGTCGTCGAATTTGCGGCGCAGCTTGGAAATGCAATTGTCGATACTGCGGTCCAGGCCGTCGAACTCGATGCCGCGCATTTTCTTGAGCAGGGCATCGCGCGAGAGCACATGGCCGGCCGCTTCGGCCAGGACCAGCAGCAGCTTGTATTCGGTATTGCTGAGCACGCAAGGCTGGCCGCGCCAGGTCACGTTGCGGTCGCTCACGGTGATGGTCAGCGCCCCGAACACCATGGGGCCATTGTCGTCTTCCGGCTTGCCGTGGGCGCGCCGCATCAGGGCGCGCAGGCGCGCCAGCAGCACGCGCGGCTGCACCGGCTTGTTGACGAAATCGTCGGCGCCCTGTTCCAGTACCGACACTTCATCGTAGGAATCTTCGCGCGCGGTCAGGATGAGGACCGGCACTTCGCTGATCTCGCGGATCTGGCGGCACACCACCATGCCGTCCAGGCCGGGCAGCATCAGGTCGAGCACCACCACGTCGGGATTGATGGTCTTGAAGCTCTCCAGCGCCGTGTCGCCGCGGGTGACCAGGTCGACCGCGAATTCATAGCCGCTCAGATATTCGGTTACCAGTTGCGCCAGGCGCGCATCGTCTTCCACCAGCATGACTCGATACATAGCAATTCTCCTCGACGGCTATTGTATAAGAGCATGGCACTCAATGGACAATTGCCGGTTTGTCGGGACAAATGGATACAATTTCGCGACAGATGCGGCGCCCGGCGCGCTTTCCCGATTCGACGTAGACTGATGGCAAATTATTGAACCAGGAGCATGCATGACCGATTTGTCCACTTTCCCGATCACCGCCAAATGGCCGGCCCAGCACCCCGGCCGCATCCAGCTGTATTCGCTGCCGACGCCGAACGGCGTGAAGGTATCGATCATGCTCGAAGAGAGCGGCCTGGCTTACGAGCCGCACCTGGTCAGCTTCGACACCAACGACCAGATGTCGCCCGCATTCCTGTCGCTTAACCCGAACAACAAGATCCCGGCGATCATCGATCCCGACGGCCCTGGCGGCAAGCCGCTGGCCCTGTTCGAATCGGGCGCCATTTTGCTGTACCTGGCGGAAAAATCGGGCAAGTTCCTGCCGCAGGACGCGGCCAGGCGCTACCAGGTGATCCAGTGGGTGATGTTCCAGATGGGCGGAATCGGGCCCATGTTCGGCCAGGTCGGCTTCTTCCACAAGTTTGCCGGCAAAGAGTACGAGGACAAGCGTCCGCGCGACCGCTACGTGGCCGAATCGAAGCGCCTGCTGGCCGTGCTGGACCGGCACCTGGCGGGCAAGCAATGGATGATGGGCGAGGATTACTCCATCGCCGACATCGCCATCTTCCCCTGGGTGAACAACCTGATCAACTTCTATGGCGCGGGCGAACTGGTCGGCTTCGACGATTTCGCGCAGGTCAAGCGCGTGCTGCACGCCTTCCTGGCCCGCCCCGCGGTCGCCAGAGGCTTGACGATTCCCGCGCGGAGCGCCTAACGCACGTCCGACACCAGGCTGGGCAGCGACCAGGCCCCGCCCGGTGCGATCTGGCGGCACATGCCCGTGGTCGACTCGCTGGTCTTGACGAAGGCCTTGCCATCCCAGGTCCATTCGGCATGCGAAAAGCAATCGCCCACGCCGCGGCCCTTGTGCGATTGCACGATGCGCCCGCCGATATAGTCCGACCCCGACGTGGTCACCAGGACCGGCTTGAAGGGCGCCGCTTCATTGATCACCCAGAACGCGTCGCCCGCGTTGTAGGCAGCCTGGTAGCATTGCCGGGACGCCAGCAAGCTGGCCGGGCCCAGGCGGGTGAGGGTGAGCGCCGTCTTGTCGCTGTTGAACTCCTCGTCGCAATCGTCCAGGCCGGGCGTGGCGCGCAGCGCCTGGCGCAGCGCCTTCATCTTGTCCGCGGCCCACGGCTTTTCCTGCGACGGCGATCCCGGCAGGACGCCCGCGACCACCACCGGCGGCGCGCTGGGCATGAGCACCTTGTCTTCATTGCCCTTGCCCGGTTTCAGCAGGGCGCCACTGGTGCCGATGCGGCGCTGGAATTCATCCATTTTCAGCAGGACGGCCGCGGCGCCCTTGTCCGATAGTTGCCATGCATCCTTTCCATGCCGGAAAACGATCTGGCTCTTGCGCGGCAGTGCGGCCAGCAAGGCCTTGACCTGGCTGTCGGACAGGGTGGTGGCACTCGCTTCGCCGTCGACCACGAGCGGCGCGAGCGCCTTGCCATTGACCGTCATCGCCAGCCTGAGCTGCTTGCGGCTGCCGTTGCCGGTGTCGGCCAGCTGGAGTTCGCCCGTGACAGGCTGCGCGGGTCCGGCTTTGCGCGTGAGCAGCACGGTCATTGGCGCCTCGGCACCTTCGTCGCTGTAGCCGGCTGCCCGGCAAGTACCGGTGTTGTCGCAGGCGACTTCCCAGTCGGCATGGGAAAAGTACAGGCCGGCGGCCAGTACGGAGAGGGCTAGAAACGCAGGCATGGGATCTCCAATGAAAAAAGCCCCTGTCATTAACAGGGGCTTGATTTACTGCCGGTCGTTCAGGCGAAGTTGCCTGCCACGAATTCCCAGTTGACCAGGCCCCAGAACGTTTCCACGTACTTGGCGCGCAGGTTGCGGTAGTCGATGTAGTAAGCGTGCTCCCAGACGTCGCAGGTGAGCAGCGGCTTGTCGCCGGTGGTCAGCGGGCAGCCGGCGTTCGAGGTGTTGACGATGTCAACGCCGCCGTCGGCTTTTTGCACCAGCCAGGTCCAGCCGGAACCGAAGTTGCCCAGGCAGGACTTGGTGAATTCTTCCTTGAATTTGTCGAACGAACCCCACTTGGCGTTGATCGCGTCAGCCACGGCACCCGATGGTGCGCCGCCGCCGGCCGGCTTCATGCCGTTCCAGTAGAAGGTGTGGTTCCATACCTGGGCTGCATTGTTGAAAATGCCGCCCGACGAGGTCTTGATGATCTGTTCGAGCGACTGCTCGGCGAACTCGGTGCCCTTGATCAGGTTGTTCAGGTTCGTCACATAGGTCTGGTGGTGCTTGGCGTAGTGGTACTCGAGCGTCTCTTTGGAGATGTGCGGAGCCAGGGCGTCCATTTCATACGGCAGGGGCGGCAGTGTATGTTCCATGTTTTGTCCTTGATTGGTTTGGGAAAGCGTTATTACTTCGGAAACGACGCTTATTGTAATTCGGATGGCGCTTCATTGCATATTTGCTTCGCGCCGGAAAAGGTGGCGCCTAGCCCAGGACGTCCTGCACGCTGGCCACGCCCACTTCGGCGCTGCCGCCGGCCAGGCGCAGGCTGATCGCTTCGCCCACCTTCAGTTGGGACGGCGCGCGCAGGATAGTGCCCTTCGCATCGCGCACGATGGCATAGCCCCGTTCCAGGGTGCGCTGCGGGTTGAGCAGCTCCAGCTGGGCCGACAGGGCCGCCAGCGCGTCGCGCCGCTGGCCCAGCCGGGTGGCCATGGCGCCGGCCACGCGGCGCTGTTGATGGGCAATGTCGGCGCGCAGGGCGCGGGTGTCGGGGCGGTGGCTGGCCCAGCGCGCGCGCAGCTGCGCCAGCACGTAGCTGTGACGGCTGAGCGGGGCGCGCACGGCATGCGTCATGGCGGTCGACAGGGCCACCAGCTTCAGGCGTTCGTGGCCGATCCGGGTCGCAGGGCTCAGCAGCCTGCGCGCATAATTGTCCAGGCCCTGGGCCGCTTCGCCCAGCGCACGGCGCATGGCGCGCCGCAAGTCGGTGGCGTCGGCGGCCAGCGACGACATCCAGTCCGCCCGCGGCGTTGCCGCCAGTTCGGCCGCCGCCGTGGGCGTGGCGGCGCGGATGTCGGCGGCAAAGTCGGCGATGGTGACGTCGGTTTCGTGGCCCACGCCGGCGATGACCGGCATGCTGCAGTTGGCGATGGCGTAGGCCACCACTTCTTCGTTGAAACTCCACAAGTCTTCGATGGAACCGCCGCCGCGGCAGACCAGCAGCACGTCCACTTCCGCCCGGCGCGACGCCGTGGCGATGGCGTTGGCGATCTTTTCGGCCGCACCCTGGCCTTGCACCGGGGCAGGGTAGAGCACGATGCGCACGTGCGGGGCGCGGCGCCTGAGGGCGGTCAGGATATCGCGCAGGGCGGCCGCCTGCGGGCTGGTGACGATGCCTATGCTGCGCGTAAACAGGGGCAGGGAACGCTTGCGCTCCTGCTCGAACAGGCCGGCGGCGGTCAGCTTGTCCTTCAGGCGCAGGAAGGCTTCGTACAGCGCGCCCACGCCGGCGCGCCGGATCGCTTCCACATTGATCTGGTAATCGCCGCGCGCACCGTACAGGGTGACCAGGGCCCGCACTTCCACCTTGTCGCCTTCGCGCGGGGTGAAGCCGGCGAACTGGGACTTGCCGCGGAACATGACCGCGCGCACCTGGGCGGCGTCATCCTTGAGCGTGAAATACCAGTGGCCGGAGCTGGCCCGGGTGAAATTGGAGATTTCGCCGCCGATCCAGGTCAGCGGAAACGTGCGTTCCAGCAGGCGCGCGACCTGGGCATTGAGCGCGGTGACGGTCAGCACGGGCGGCGGCGTGAAGCTGGAATCGGGGTCGAACAAAGTTTGCATGCGAAAGCTGTCCACAAAATTTTACGGCGGTCATGCTTATGTCATATATCAGGAAAAAAGCCAAGTATTATTTGTAAGCTCTTGATTATAAAAGAAAAACGACGGCTGCGACTTTTGCGGGCAGGGGCTGAAAACCCTTATATATCAAGGACTTTGGCCAATGTCTTCAGACTTGCTCACAAAGTTATCCACAGAATCTGTGCGGAAGTGCGGGGCTGGCCGTGCTGTGCTTGTCTTCAGAGAAACAGCGTGCTTATAATCGGTTACATCCATCTCCGGAAGGCAGGTACGCCATGAAATCCATCGCTCTCTCCTTGCTGTTCTCCGGCGTGCTGTTCGCGCCCCTGTCATTCGCCCAGGACAAGCCGGCCGATGCGATCGCCATGGTCGACAAGGGCCTGGCCTTCATGAAAAAGAATGGCAAGGAAGCCCTGATCAAAGAGATCAATGCGAAGAACCCCGATTACGTGCAGGGCGAACTCTACCTGTACATGCGGGCCGTCGACGGCACCGTGGTCGCGCATCCGGTCAATGCCAAGCTGGTCGGCAAGAACATGATCACCTTGCCGGACGCCGAGGGGAAGTTTTTCCGCAAGGAGATCATCGACCGCGCCCAATCGGAAGGCAAGGGCTGGGTCGACTACAGCTACAACAATCCCGTATCGAAAGTGATCGAGAAAAAGTCGACCTACTTTGTCAGGAGCGGCGATGTGATCCTGGAAGCGGGCATCTACAAGGGGAAATAATGCAAGCGGCCTTGCGCGCGCTGTCGGTCGGGATCGCCGGCTTCCTGCTGGTTGCGGGACCGGTGCGGGCGGTCGATGTGCGCACGGCGGCGCAGGAAGGCAGCGCCCCGAAATTTCTCGCCATCAAGGTCAATGGCAAACCCGCCGTCGGCGGCCTGTGCGTCGATATCATGCGCGCCGTGGAACGGGTCGAGCCCGGCATCCGCTTTGTCGGCGACCAGGAATGGGTGCCTTTCATCCGCATCGAATCGGGCCTCGTGCACGGCCAGCTCGACGCCATCTGCGGCGTCATCCGTACGCCCGAGCGCGAAGCGGTGCACGACTTCATCGACACGCCCTTGTTTCCAGTGGAATACCTGCTGACCGTGCGCGCCAATGACACCGTGCAGGTCAGGAACTGGTCCGACGTGCGCGCGCTGGGCGAGAAGGGCGTCGTGCTGTCCCTCCACGGCTACTCCGGCGTTCTGAGCCATATGCGCAGCGTGGGCGGCTTGCGCATCGATACCGGCGGGCGCGACACCAAAGTCAGCCTCGAAAAGCTGCTGGCCGGGCGTGGCCGCTTTTTCATCCACCGCACGCCCGGCGTCCTTGGCGATATCGCCAGGTCCGGTTTGCAGGACAAGGTCAAGGTGCTGCCGACGGTCATGTATGCCGAAGTCTTCTACCTGATGGTGGCGCGTTCGATGCCGCAGGAAACGCAAGACAAGATCAATCGCGCGCTGGTCGTACTGGCCGGCAATGGCGAACTGGCACGCATGGCCAGCCAGTGGAACGAACGCGCGGACGACAAACGCTAGCCACGCCATGTGGTTTTTCAGCCAATTTTTCTGCTTTACTATGCCGATTCTTGCAGGCAAGCCCTGCGAATAATGCCAAACGGCGTTTTCGACGCCCGGCATGCATATTTACGCCCGTTTTTCCGGGCTAGTATCTCCTCCGCCTGAAGGCTTGCAGCAAAGCGCGGACTACCCTTCCGCGCCGACTTGGCGCTTCGACCGCGCACACCCTGGCGGCCCACGCGTAGTCACCTACCCAAAAAATCCACGGAGAGAGACCTATGTACTGTGTTCGCACATCCCTACTGATGGCAGGCTTGTTCAGCGCCTGCATCAGCACCCACGCCTACGCCGCCAAGCAAGCCGCCGAAGGCCATACCCACCAAAAACTGGCGCAACCGCCCAAGCCGCAACAGCGCCAGAGCTTGCCGCCAACGGCCGAGCAATCGAAGTACGACCTGGCGCCCAGCAACAAGCCGCGCTACGACCTGATGCAGCCGAAGCAGAAAATGCTGCAACCCATGGCCGCCACGCCGGAATGCAAGAACATGGACACCCTGGCCGGCTACAGCGGCAGCGCGCTGGCCAATTACCTGGTGAACCTGCCGGATTACGAATGCACCTATCCGCTGTTTTCGCTGACGGCGGCGCAAGCCTCGGTCGTGTATTCGACGGCCAACCTGAACGCGGTGACCGCGCGCTTTGCCACGGAAGCGGGCACCTACAATGCCAGCAACCGGGCCCTGGTGAACCTGGTCCTGTACCTGCGCGCCGGCTACTACCTCGCTGGCGGCGACACCATTCCCGCCTTGCCCGCATCGGTCACCACGGCGCTGCGCGCGCCGATCAAGCAACTGGCCGAAGGCACCGTGCTGTACACGCCGAACGCGCTGGCGGGCACCACCGCCGGTGAAACGCTGCGCCTGATCACCAATATGCACGACGAAGCGTACTTCCTGCCGAGCATGCAGAAAGTGGTGAAGCGCTACACCAACAGCACGGCCAATCCGAACGCGGCCGAGCCCCTGAAACAGTCGGACGCCAGCGGCGGCTTCACTTCCGCGCTGACGGTCATCTACTATGCGCATTTCCGTCCCGAGGCTGCAGCCGACCTGCAAGCCAATGGCGCGGCTTACTCCGCCGCCCTGCATGATTTCGTGCAGAAGAACAAGGCGGCACTGCTTGGTTCATCGGTGGCCTACCAGCTGACCGATGCCGCGACCGAGTCCTACCGCTTCCTGCAGTATCCTGCCCTCAAGCCTGCGGTGCGCACGCAGATCATGGCCGCGATCGGCAGCAGCACCATGACAGGCGCCGACAGCGGCATCTGGCTGGCCGCGGCGTCGGCGGTGAAGTACTACGACAACGCCAATTGTTCCATGTACGGGACCTGCAATTACGAAACCCGGCTGGCCGACGCGGTGCTGAAAAACAGCTACACCTGCAGCCCGACGCTCAGGATCCGCGCCCAGGAAATGAGCGTGCCGCAGATGCAGGAATCGTGCGTCATCCTGCTCAAGGAGGAGGGCTACTTCCACGAGATGATGCAGACCAATCGTAAGCCGGTCGCCAATGACCTCAATGCCGCGCTGGAACTGGTGGTGTTCGACGACTATGCGAACTACAGCAAATACGCCTCGGTCATCTACGATATCGACACCAACAACGGCGGCATGTACCTCGAAGGCGACCCGGCCACGCCGGGCAACCAGGCCCGCTTCATCGCGCATGAAGCATCGTGGCTGCGCCCGACGTTCACCGTATGGAACCTGGAGCACGAGTATGTGCACTACCTCGATGGCCGCTTCGACATGCACGGCGACTTTGGCGCCGCGGTGGTCAAGCCCACTGTGTGGTGGCTGGAAGGCCTGGGCGAATACCTTTCGCTGCGCAACAACAATCAGAAATCGATCGACGTGGCCAAGCGCGGCACGTACAAGCTGAGCCAGATCTTCGGCAATACCTATTCGATGGCGGACTACACCGACCGCGCTTACCGCTGGGGCTACATGGCGACCCGTTTCATGGTCGAGCGCCACCGCAACGACGTTGACGCCGTCGTTTCCAAGTTCCGCGTGGGCGACTACAACGGCTACCAGGCCTATATGGACTATATCGGCGCGCGCTACGACGGCGAGTTTGCCGCGTGGGTGACGACGGCGACCACCGCCGGCGAACCGCCGCTGCCGGTGGCAAGCCTGCCAGCCTGCAGCTCGACCAGCCAGCTGGGCAAGAACTGTTCGATCGGCGGCTTCGCCTCGTCGACCCAGGCCTACGCCTACATCCTGCTGCCGGCCGGGGCGAAGAACCTGCGCCTGTTCACCAGCAAGGGTACGGGCGACGTGGAACTGTATGTGAAGCTCGACGCCTATCCGACCCCCGCTTCGTACACCGCGGCGTCCAGGAATCCGGGCAACGCGGAAAGCGTCAGCATCGCCGCGCCTGCCAGCGGGCGCTGGTACTACGTGATGATGACGGCGAAGCAGCCCTTTGCCGGTGTCAGCCTGAGCGCCACCTACGATTGATGTCCTAGTGATGCCGTCCGGCGCAGGCCGGACGGCATGTCAGCGTGCGCTGGCGTCGAGTTCGTCGATCTTGCGCTGCATCTTGCGCGCCGCGGCCAGGTTCATCCAGAACGCGACGCCGAACGGCAGCACAAACAAGGCCGCCATCGGCCACCATGGAAAGCCGGACGGATCGTTTTCCGCCATGCCCCACAGCAGCACGGCAATGCCGGGCACGGCAGGCGAGATGTACCACAGCCAGATGCTGCGCAAGGCATCGCGCTGGCGCACCAGCTCGGCGCGAAAGTAGGCCACGTAGCTGTCGGCCAGGCCCAGGCCGGGCAGGGCGCCGATCGCAGCGCGCTTGCGCAGCTGGTACAGCATCACCAGCGTTCCCAGTATCACCAGCACGCAGCCGGCCCGCATGGTCATGGACGGCAACTGCCAGGCAAAGTAGCCGAAGACCAGCATGACCACGTAGCAGGACCATTCTTCGTAGCGGTTGCGGCGCACGACGGTGGCATGAAAGCCTTGCGCCGCGCCGCGTACGGCGTCGAGCGAGACGGTTTCCGCGGCGAGCGGCTGGGATTTCCACATGGATTTCAGTTCCTGGTCGTTCATGCTGTTTTCCTTGGCTTGTCGAGCATGCCCGCAAGCAGTGATTTGATGCGATGGACTTTGGTGGCGACATTGCGGGCGGACAGTCCCGTCACTTCGGCGATGCTGGCCGCGTCGAGGTCTTCGAGATAGAGCAGCATGACTTCGCGGTCCACGCCGGCCAGCGCATGGACCAGCGCCATGACGCGCGCGAGATCGAGGCGGCGTTCGGTCAACCCCATGTCGGCGGACTCGTCGACGGATGCTTCCAGGTCCTCGAGGCTGGCGCCGGCCTGCTCCGGGCGGCGCATGGCGCGCTGGACGTGGCTGACGCCCACGTTGTGGGCCACGCGATACACCCAGGTGCGCAGCGAACATTGATGGGCGAACCCGGCGAAGCTTTGCCACAGGGCCAAGTGCACTTCCTGCAGCAATTCCTGGCGCGCGGCGCTGTCGCGTTCGTAGCCGGCCACGAAGCGGGCAACGTCCCTTCCGTAGAGCTGGCTCGCTTCGCGATAAAGTGCTTCTTGTGTATTTTCCATGTTGAGGTAGTCAGCGCCCGGCCATCATTCTTACAGCTTGCCTGCCGAAAAGTTGAGCATCGGTAAAATAAAGTTATGGATCAAGGACTTATGTTGAAGCCCGTACTTTCCCCACAATCTTATCCACAGAAATTGTGGGGAAAGCGGCTTGTGCACCGCTGCCATTCTCGTGCGCAGCCAGAAATTCTCCATATATATCAATGAGTTGGTTTAGCGTTGGACAGCTTGCTAACAAAGTTATCCACAAAATGTGTGCAGAACATGCCGTGCCTGTCCTGGCTTGACCATCACATCCCGCGCTAGCCGTGCCCAAAAGTTTGGCAATGTTGAATAAGAGTTGCGGATCAAGGACTTATGTTGAAGCCCGGACTTTCCCCACAATCTTATCCACAGAAATTGTGGGGAAAGCAGCTTATGCACCGCTGCCTTATTCTTGCGCACATCAAAAATTAGCTTATGAATCAATGACTTGATAGGGTGTTGAGTGGCTTGCTAACAATGTTGTCCACAAAATGTGTGCAGAAGGGTGATAAATATCCCCAACTGTCATTTGACGACAAAAGGGCCCGCATTTCATGACAGCGGACCCCGATTGAGGCACTTTGCCCCCGTTTGCCGGAAAAATGCGCAGCGGGTAAATTCCTTTAAGTATCAAGTGCTTCCCGATTTGCCATGGGCCTTGCGCACAATCTTATCCACAGAATTTGTTCAGAACTGAACAGCATTTTTTAATTTTGCACCTGACTCATTTTTGCGCACTGGCAAATTTTCCTTAAGAATCAAGACCATGCGATAGCTTGCGGATTTTTGCGCACAATCTTATCCACAGTTCATGTGCAGAACTCTACTTGCCGGTTTTCTGGCAACACGTTACATTGCCGGGGTTCGTTCCGATCCGGTATCACCTTTATTCAGGAGTTCGTTTTGCTCGCCATTCTTCAAGCTGCAGGCTGGCCTATCTGGCTGTTACTGATTGCCTCGATCGTCGCCCTGGCGCTGATCATCGAACGCACCATTTACCTTCGTCGCAACAAGCTGCTGCCCAGGCAGCTGCTCGACGAGGTCATCCGTGTTTACCACAACGGCAAGATCACCCCCGACATCATCGACAAGCTGCAGGCCAATTCGCCGCTCGGCACCGTGCTGGCCGCCGCGCTGCGCAATGTCGAGTCGCCGCGCGAAGTGATGAAGGAATCGATCGAAGAAGCGGGCCGCGGCGTGGCCCACCTGCTCGAACGCTTCCTGACCACGCTGGGCACCATCGCCTCGCTGGCGCCGCTGATGGGCCTGTTCGGCACCATCGTCGGCATGATCGAAATCTTCGGCGCGCAAAATTCCACCGGCACCAATCCGGCCGCGCTGGCCCACGGTATTTCGGTGGCGCTGTATAACACCGGCTTCGGCCTGGCCATCGCCATGCCGGCCCTGGTCTTCTACCGCCACTTCCGCGCCCTGGTCGACAGCTTCATCATCGACATGGAACTGCAGGCAGTCAAATTCGTCGATATCGTGCACGGTGCCCGCAAATGATGGACTTCCGCCGAGGCAGGAAACGCGAGGATCCGGAGATCAACCTGATCCCCTTCATCGACGTCCTGCTCGTCATCCTGATCTTCCTGATGGTCACGACCACCTACAGCAAATTCACCGAGCTGCAGATCACGCTGCCGACGGCGGAAGCCGAAAAGGCGCTCGACAAGCCGCTGGAACTGAACGTGACGGTCGACGCCAAGGGCAACTACACGATCAACAACACGCCGGTGTCCTTCCGCAGCGTGGCCGAACTGGCAGAAGACATGAAGGCTGCCGCGCGCGCCGCCAACAACGGCCAGGCGCCCGCCGCCGGCGACCAGAGCCCGGTCGTGATCGTCAATGCCGACCAGTTCGCGATGCACCAGATGGTCATCAACGTGCTCGAAGCGGCGCGCATCGCCGGCTACGACAAGCTGACCTTCGCCGCGCAGACAGGCACCGCCAAGTAGAACGCGCGGGCAGTTTCCTTCCGCCCGCCGCCGCATGCCGACTCCCTCATCCATCGAAACCACCCTCACGCGCGCCTGGCTCGGGCGCGGCGTGCTGGCGTGCGCGCTGTGGCCCGTGTCGCTGCTGTTCGGCGCGCTGTCCGGCGCGCGCGCGCTCCTGTACCGCAAGGGCATCAAGCAGTCCGCGCGCCTGCCGGTGCCGGTCATCGTGGTGGGGAACATCTTCATCGGCGGCACCGGCAAGACGCCGCTGACGATCTGGCTGGCCGGCGTGCTGCGCGCAGCCGGCTACACGCCGGGCGTGATCTCGCGCGGCTTCGGCAGCAGCGACGCCGCGCCGCGCGCCGTGACCGCGGAATCGACCGCGCAGCAGGTGGGCGACGAGCCGCTCCTGATCGCGCGCCGCAGCGGCTGTCCGGTGGTGGTGGGGCGCGACCGCGCGGCCGCCGGGCGCGCGCTGCTGGCCGCGCATCCCCAGGTCGACATCATCATCTCCGACGACGGCCTGCAGCACTACGCGCTCGAACGCGACCTTGAAATCGTGCTGTTCGACGGGCGCGGCGTGGGCAACGGCTGGCTGCTGCCGGCAGGTCCCTTGCGCGAACCGGCGTCGCGCCGGCGCGACTTCACCATCGTCAATGCGCCCGATGCCACGCCGGACGTGGGCGGCACGCCGTTTCGCATGCAATTGCGCGGCAACGTGGCCGAGCCGCTGGCCAGGCCGGGGCAGGGCGTGTCCCTGGCCGAACTGAAGGGCCGGCGCATCGTGGCGGCGGCCGGCATCGGCAACCCGGGCCGCTTTTTCGCCATGCTGCGCGCGGCCGGCCTGGAGATCAGCGAACTGGCGCTGCCCGACCATCACGATTTCCTGGACCGCCCGTTTGACGGCATCGACGCCGACATCATCCTGATCACCGAGAAGGATGCAGTAAAATGTGGGCAAATTGAACATCTCAAACACGATCCGAGACTGTGGGTCGTTCCGGTGACGGCGCAGCTCGACGGCGCGCTGGCCGAACAAATTGTGGAGAAATGCCGTGGATTCCCGACTGCTTGACATCCTGGTCTGCCCCTTGTGCAAAGGCCCCCTCGACCATGACAAGAAAGCGCAGGAACTGATCTGCCGCGCCGACCGCCTGGCCTTCCCGATCCGCGACGGCATCCCCATCATGTGGGTGGACGAAGCGCGCAAGATCGAGCCTGTGTAAATGAGTTTCATCGTCATCATTCCGGCGCGCCTGGCGTCGACGCGCCTGCCGAACAAGCCGCTGGCCGACCTTGGCGGCAAGCCGATGGTGGTGCGGGTGGCCGAACGGGCCGCCGAATCGGGCGCCGAACGCATCATCGTGGCCACCGACCACGCCGACATTGCCGCCGCCTGCACGGCGCACGGCGTCGAAGTGTGCATGACGCGCGCCGACCATCCGTCCGGCACCGACCGCATCGCCGAAGTGGCGCGCACGCTGGGCCTGGCGCCTGACGCCGTCGTGGTCAACCTGCAGGGCGACGAACCGCTGATCGATCCGGCGCTGCTGGCCGCCACCGCGAGCCGCATTGCGGACGGCGTGCCGATGGCCACCTGCGCCCATCCGATCGACAGCGTGGCCGATGCCTTCAATCCGAACGTGGTCAAGGTGGTGCTCGACAAGCTCGGGCGCGCGCTGTATTTTTCGCGCGCCACCATTCCATGGGACCGCGACGCGTTCGCCGTCTCGCGCGACGTGCTGCCGGCCGGCTACCGGCCGCTGCGCCATATCGGGCTTTACGCGTACAGCAACGCCTTCCTGCAAACCTACCCGACCCTGGCGCCGGCGCCGCTCGAATCGATCGAGGCGCTCGAGCAGTTGCGCGTGCTGTGGCATGGCTATCCGATCGCCGTGCACGTGACCGACAGCGCGCCGGCGGCCGGTGTCGACACGCCCGAGGACCTGGCGCGCGTGCGGCAGCACTACGCCAAATGAGGCCTTACAGCACGCTTACTTCACCTAACTTTCTTGTGGCAGCGCAGCATCTTTGCACACTAAAAGTGTGAAACCGCTTTGGTCTGCGCTGGATCAATCAAAAAAATGTCAAATCCGCCGCAGATTGGCGTTTTCCGGCACTTTTGTGGTAAGTTTCGTACCAAGGTAGCAGATATGCATCACCACCATTTTAAAAATCAGTTCTAGGAATTTTCATGCGTCTCATTCTGTTAGGAGCACCGGGTGCCGGCAAAGGTACCCAGGCTAACTTCATCAAAGAAAAGTACAACATCCCGCAAATCTCCACCGGCGACATGCTGCGTGCCGCGATCAAGCAAGGCACCGAACTGGGAATGGCCGCGAAAAAAGTGATGGACGCAGGGGGCCTGGTCTCCGACGACATCATGATCGGCCTGGTCAAGAACCGCCTCACCGACGACGACTGCAAGAACGGCTACCTGTTCGACGGCTTCCCGCGCACCATCGCGCAGGCTGACGCCATGAAGGACGCCGGCATCAACGTGGACTATGTCCTCGAAATCGACGTGCCCGACGAATCGATCGTCGAGCGCATGAGCGGCCGCCGCTCGCACCCGGGTTCGGGCCGCGTCTACCACATCAAATTCAATCCGCCAAAAGTGGACAATCTGGACGACCTCACCGGCGAACCGCTCATCCAGCGCGACGACGACAAGGCCGAAACCGTCATGAAACGCCTCTCTGTCTATCACAACCAGACCGAAGTGCTGCTCGGGTATTACAACGAGTGGGCGCAATCGGGCCTGCCTGGTGCGCCCAAGTACCGCCGCATCGCCGGTGTCGGACCTGTCGAGCAGATCCGCGACGCGGCATTCGCGGCGCTGTCGGAATAAGCTGTTAAAGGAGCGGACCGCAGGTCCGCTTTTTTAATGCGGCCGCCTGACTGCCCTTCCCACGCACCCGGTTTCGGATTCAAAGTTTTGCAGTACGCAGTATGGTTGACCTACAAGGTCTTTCGAATGTGTTGTTGTGTTACTTGATTAAAAAAATGCTAAGGGGACAATATGGCAGATTCAAGCTTTCTGATTTTCGCGACGGTATGCGGCGTAGTCGCAGTGATATATGGTCTTCTGACACGTAGCTGGATTTTACGGCAGGACCCTGGCAACGCCAGGATGCAGGAAATCGCGCAGGCGATCCAGGAAGGTGCAGCCGCTTACCTGGCGCGCCAGTACCGCACCATCGGCATCGTCGGTGTCGTCCTCCTGATCGCCATCGGCGTGTTCCTCGATATGAACACCGCCATCGGCTTCGCCATCGGCGCCGTCCTTTCCGGCGCCTGCGGCTTCATCGGCATGAATGTCTCGGTCCGCGCCAATGTGCGCACCGCGCAGGCTGCCACCAAGGGCATGAACGAAGCACTGGACGTGGCCTTCAAGGGCGGCGCCATCACCGGCATGCTGGTGGTCGGCCTGGGCCTCTTGGGCGTCACGCTGTTCTACTGGATGCTGATGATGAAAGCCCCGGGCAGCACGCTGTCCCCGCATGACATCATCAAGCCGCTGATCGGCCTGGCCTTCGGCGCTTCGCTCATTTCGATCTTCGCCCGTCTTGGCGGCGGCATCTTCACCAAGGGCGCGGACGTCGGCGCCGACCTGGTAGGCAAGGTCGAAGCCGGCATCCCGGAAGACGACCCGCGCAACCCTGCCGTGATCGCCGATAACGTCGGCGACAACGTCGGCGACTGCGCCGGCATGGCCGCCGACCTGTTCGAAACCTATGTGGTCACGCTGATCGCCACCATGCTGCTCGGCGCGCTGATGATCACCAACGCCGGCAATGTCCCTATCATTTACCCGCTGCTGCTTGGCGCGGTATCGATCCTGGGCTCCATCGTGGGCTGCTCGCTGGTCAAAGCCAAGCAGGGCAAGAAGATCATGTCGGCCCTGTACACGGGCCTGTGGTGGGCCGCCGGCCTGTCGCTGATCGGTTTTGCGGCCGTCACCTGGATGGTATGGACCGAAGAAGCCATGCGCATGAAGATGATGGGCTGCTCCATCGTCGGTATCGTGCTCACCGGCCTGATGGTCTACATCACCGAATACTATACCGGCACCGAATTCAAGCCGGTCCGCCACATCGCCGAAGCGTCGACCACCGGCCACGGCACCAACATCATCGCCGGCCTGGGCGTGTCGATGAAGTCGACCGCCTATCCTGTGCTGGCCGTGTGCGCAGCCATCCTGGCGTCGTACCAGATGGGCGGGCTGTATGGCATCGCGATCGCCGCCACGTCCATGCTGTCGATGGCCGGTATCATCGTGGCGCTTGACGCCTACGGTCCTATCACCGACAACGCCGGCGGCATCGCCGAAATGTCGGGCATGCCGGAATCGGTGCGCGCCATTACCGATCCGCTCGACGCAGTGGGCAACACCACCAAGGCAGTCACCAAGGGCTACGCCATCGGTTCGGCCGGCCTGGCAGCGCTGGTCCTGTTTGCCGACTATACGCACGCACTCGCTTCGGCCAACATGTCGATCTCCTTCGACCTGTCGAACCCGATGGTCATCGTGGGCCTGTTCATCGGCGGCCTGATTCCTTACCTGTTCGGCGCCATGGCGATGGAAGCGGTAGGGCGCGCAGCCGGCGCCGTGGTGGTGGAAGTACGCCGCCAGTTCCGCGATATCAAGGGCATCATGGACGGTACCGGCAAGCCGGAATACGACAAGGCCGTCGACATGCTGACCGCGTCGGCGATCAAGGAAATGATCCTGCCGTCGCTGCTGCCGGTGATCGTGCCGGTGGTCGTGGGCCTGCTGCTGGGACCTGCCGCGCTGGGCGGCCTGTTGATGGGTACCATCATCACCGGCCTGTTCGTGGCGATTTCCATGACCACCGGCGGCGGTGCATGGGATAACGCCAAGAAGTACATCGAAGACGGCAATTTCGGCGGCAAGGGTTCGGAAGCGCACAAGGCTGCCGTGACCGGCGACACCGTGGGCGACCCGTACAAGGATACTGCCGGCCCCGCGATCAACCCGCTGATCAAGATCATCAACATCGTGGCGCTGCTGCTGGTGCCGCTGCTCTCGCCAACCGGCTGGATCTCGGTCACGCCGCCTGCCGCCCACGCGGTGCATGCACCGGCGGTGGCAGCGCCCGTGGTGGCAGCACCGGCGGCGACGGTTCCGCCGACGATGGAAGTGCCGGTCGATCCCGCGCCGGCTGCGGCGCCGGAGCCTGCTCCTGCCCCTGCCAAGTAATAATTCAAACCGGCCTTTTCGAAGGCCGGTTTTTTTTCGTCCGCCGAAGACCGGACAGCCTGCAAGCCGGCGCCGGCGGTAGCGCGGTGCGCTACCCTGAAGCATCTGCTCGACAATTTCCCGCCCGGCCGCGAAGATCCCCACTCCTTACCCAAAGTGGAATTTTTCCGATGGACGCTATCCTCGTCTCGCTTCCCGCACTGCTTTTTTCTTCACTCTGCGCGCTCCCGCTGGCGCTTGGCATCGTTGCCGCTATCGGCCGTTTGCGTGCCGGCGTGCGCGCTGCCTACCTGCGCCACCTGGCCGCCAGCTGCACGGCCGGCGCCGTGGCGCTGGCGCTGCTGTGGAGTTCCCTGTTCGGGGACAACTTGTCGCGCTCGTCGACGGCTGCCCTGATTTTTGTCGTCGCGCCGGTCTACGCGGCGCTCGCGCAAGCGATGGCGTACGGCCTTGCGGCGCTCGTTTTCAGGAAGTCGGCAACGCCGCAGGCGATATCGGCCGGGGCGAAGATCGCCTTGCTGGCCCCGCTGCTGATGCTGGTGGTATTGCTGTATGGCGTGACCGCATCGACGATGCGCGGGAATGATTCCACCGTCGCGAGAAAGGCATCGGATCCCGCAACACTGCAGCGCTTGCTCGAGCAATCCCGGACCGGTGCGGCGGACGCCTTCGGCGTGCCGCTCAACCTGGCCCAGAATGCCGTTACGCCGCCCGCCATCCTGAGCGACATTGCCCAGCACACCCATCCGGCAGTCCGGGCCCAGGTGGCACGCAACCCGGCAACGCCGCAAGCGGTCGTGGAAGCCCTGCGCTATGACTGCGCGTCGTTTGTCCGGAAAATTGTCGTGGAGCGGCTCGGGCCCCGTGACGTCCCCGAGCCGGCGCCCGCACCGACTGGCCAGTGCGCATTGGCGCGCTGGCGCTAGTGTCGTATCGGATGCTTGTGCAAGCCGACTGCGCTTGGTGAGCGGGTAGTGGTTGCGCTGATGTCAGGGTCGCATGCCTGTCGCCTTGTTGCGCGCCTGGCCCTGTCGGATGTTGTCTTGTTTTGTCTTGAAGTTTCCACACGGTCGTTCGGCAGGAAATGATGTGCTGTTCATGCAAATTGGACACTTTAAGACGAAACAAGGACGAGCAAGGCGGGAACAGGCCCCAAACAAGGCGTCTGGCGTGGGCCCGCTACAGAGGGCCACAGGCCTGTGATCCCGCTGCGCCCGCGCGCGGGGCAAAACATGTTTCTCTTAAAACACGCACATCCGCCTGGCATCGGCGCGCAGTTCGGCGCGGAAGTCCGGATGCGCAATCGCAATCAGCGCTTCCGCGCGCTGCTTGGCCGATTTGCCGCGCAACTGCGCCACGCCAAATTCGGTCACCACATAATTCACGTCGTTCTTGCTGGTCGTTGCATGCGTGCCTGGCGCCAGCGTGGGCACGATGCGCGAAATGGTATCGCCCTTGGCGGTCGACGGCAGCACGATGAAGGACTTGCCGCCGTTGGAGCGGTTGGCCGCGCGCACGAAGTCGACCTGGCCGCCGGTGCCGGAATAGGGCAGGTGGCCGATGCTCTCGGAGCCGCACTGGCCCAGCAGGTCGACCTGCAGGCTGGCGTTGATCGAAATGAGCTTGTCGTTCTGCCCGGCCAGGTAGGGATCGTTGGTGACATTGGACGGGTGCATTTCGATCATGGGATTGTTGTGCATGAACTTGTACAGTTTTTGCGATCCCAGCGCGAAGGTGGCCACCATTTTGCCGGGCAGGATGTTCTTCCTGCGGTTGGTGACCGCGCCGCATTCGACCAGGGTCAGAATGCCGTCGCCCAGCATCTCGGTATGGATGCCCAGGTCGCGCTTGGCCGAGAGCTGCATGACCACCGCGTCGGGAATGCCGCCGTAGCCGATCTGCAGGGTCGAGCCGTCGTCTATCATGTCGGCCACGTATTTGCCGATCGCTTCCTGCACCGGGCCGATGGTGGGCAAGCCCACTTCCAGCACCGCTTCGCTGCTTTCGACCAGCGCCGTCACCTGCGACACGTGTACATGGCACTGGCCGTGCGCGAAGGGCACGTTCGGATTGACTTCCAGGACCACCACGCGCGCCTTGGCCACGGCCGCCATGGTGTAGTCGGTGCCCAGGCTGAGCGAAAAAAAGCCCTGTTCATTCATGGGCGAAGCCATCGCGAACACGACGTCGGCGGGCATCAGGCCGCGCTCGATCAGGACGGGAATCTCGGAAAAATAATTCGGAATAAAATCGCACCAGCCGCCCTGGCCGGCCGCGCGCGAAGCGCCGCCGAAGAACAGCGCCGCGTGCCGCACATGCTGCGCCGTCTCCTGGTCGAAGTAGCCAAACTTGCGCAGCGCCAGGATCTGCGCTACGGCGATGCCCTTGAACCGGCGCCGCTGCTCCGACAGCGCCGTCAGCAGGGACGGGGGCTCGCCCACGCCGGTGGGCACTATGATCATGTCCTCGTCGCGCAGCAGTTCCAGCGCTTCGTTTGCACTGCGTAATTTACTTTGGTACATCTGATATGGCGGCTGCATGGTGATCTCCGGTTATGCAGCCCAGTGTAGCTGCCGAGGCTGACCATGTCCTTACGCAGGCGTTACAAAGTGTATCGTGCTCTATCGGAATGGGGTTGGCCGGACAATACTGGGATATTCCTGAAAGGTTCCCATGAAAATTTCCCTGCCCAGCCTGGTCCTGATCGCTTGCGTGGCCGGCCATGTGTCGGCCGTCGAACGCCCGCCGCGCGCCGGTGAAGTCGAGCAGCAGGCGAAAAAGGACAAGCCGGCGCCCAAAAAAGCGCCGCCCAAGCGCCGCGCCGTGAGCCAGGTGATCGAGAGCACGCCGCGCATCGCCGCGCCGCGCCCGGCCGCGCCTGCGCTGATCCAGCCGCCGTTCACCCTGCCGCCGGCCAGCGTGCCGCCGTCGCCCGTGCCCATCATGCGCTGCGACGCCGGCGGCTGCGTCGACACCAGCGGCACCCGCTACAACGGTGGCGTCGGTACAACATTGCTCAGTCCGCAGGGCAAGCTGTGCAACAACAATGGCGTCACCGTGCAGTGTTTTTAGGCATTCCAGCCCCAAGATCAATACAATTTGGTATCCTTGACGTTTACGTAAACGTTAATAGCAGCACTTCAAGGGAAAAACCATGCAAATTCAGAACAATGTATTCATCATCACTGGCGGCGCTTCGGGCCTGGGCGCTGCGACCGCACGCCTGCTGACGGAATCGGGCGCGAAAGTCGTGCTGGCCGACGTGCAAGTGGAAGCCGGCGAAGCGCTGGCCAGGGAATTGAACGGCACTTTCGTCAAGTGCGACGTCAGTTCCGAAGCCGATGGCCTGGCCGTTGTCGCCGCCGCCACCGCCATGGGCACCCTGCGTGGCCTGATCAACTGCGCCGGCGTGGCGCCCGCCATCAAGACCGTGGGCAAGGATGGCCCGCACCCGCTGGACGTATTCCAGCGCACCGTGACCATCAACCTGGTGGGCACCTTCAACATGTCACGCCTGGCGGCGGACGCCATGGGCAAGACCGAAGCGGGCGAGTCGGGCGAGCGCGGCGTGATCATCAATACCGCGTCGGTGGCGGCCTATGACGGCCAGATCGGCCAGGCGGCGTACGCCTCGTCGAAGGCTGCCGTGGTCGGCCTGACCCTGCCGATGGCGCGCGACCTGGCCCGCAGCGGCATCCGCGTGATGACCATCGCTCCCGGCATTTTCGAAACCCCGATGCTGATGGGCATGCCGGAAGAAGTGCGCACCGCGCTCGGCAACATGGTTCCGTTCCCGCAACGCCTGGGTCGTCCTGCGGAATACGCGCAGCTGGCGAAATCGATCATCGAAAACACCATGCTCAACGGCGAAACCATCCGTCTGGACGGCGCGATCCGCATGCAGCCGAAGTAAAGCATTTCCTGTACGATACTTGTGTTCAAGCGTGCGGCCTGGCCGCACGTTTCATTTGGAGAATACATGGTCAAGTTGAAGATGCTCGCCCTCGCGGCCGTACTGGCGGGCGCGTTTGCCGCCATGCCGGCCGGCGCCCAGGACGCCAGCCAGCAGGCGCCCGAAATTGCGACCGGCTATGCCGATAAAGCAGGCTGGGCAGCGAAGAAATTCATGGTGTCCGCGGCCAATCCCCTCGCTGCCGACGCGGGCTACCAGATTCTCAGGAAGGGCGGCACGGCCATCGATGCCGCCGTCACCATCCAGCTGGTATTGACGCTGGTCGAGCCGCAATCGTCGGGCATCGGCGGCGGCGCTTTCCTCATGCATTACGACGGCAGCCGGGTCCAGGCCTACGACGGGCGCGAAACCGCGCCTGCCGCCGCCACCGAACGCCTGTTCCAGAATCCCGACGGCACGGCCCTGTCGCGCGCCGCGGGCGTGGTGGGCGGCCGCTCGGTGGGCGCTCCTGGCGTGCTGCGCATGCTGGCCATGGCCCACAAGCAGCACGGCAAGCTGAAATGGCGCGACTTGTTCGCCCCCGCCATCGCGCTGTCCGAGCAGGGCTTCGCGGTCAGCGCGCGCCTGCATGGCCTGATCGCGCACGACCCCCACATCCGCAAGGATCCCGCCGCCGCCTATTTCTACGACAAGGACGGCAAGCCCTGGCCGCTCGGCCATATCCTGAAAAACCCGGCACTGGCGGCCACGCTGCGCGAGATCGCGGCCGGCGGCGCCGAGGTGTTCTACACCGGCGCCATCGCGCGCGACATCGCGGCCAAGGTGGCCGGGCATCCGACCAATCCCGGCACCCTGACCGCGCAGGACATCGCCGGCTACCAGCCCAAGCTGCGCGCGCCCGTGTGCAGCGACTACCGCGCCTACACCGTGTGCGGCATGCCGCCGCCGTCGTCGGGCGGGATCGCCGTCGCCCAGATCCTGGGCATCCTGGAAAACCGCAACATGGCGGCCGTGGCGCCGGTCGACGGCGTGCTGGGCGCCGAGGCGGTCCACCTGTTTTCGGAAGCGGCGCGCCTGGCCTACGCCGACCGCAACCGCTACGCCGCCGATACCGATTTCGTGCCGTTGCCGGGGCGCGGCATTCCCGGCCTGATCGACAAGCGCTACCTGGCCGAACGGGCCGCCCTGATCGGCGACAAGTCGATGGGCATCGCCCAGCCGGGCACGCCGCCGGGCATGGACGTGGCATGGGGTACCGACAATGCCATCGAAACGGCGTCGACCTCGCACTTCGTGGTATTCGACGGCAAGGGCGCCGGCCTGTCGATGACCACCACCGTGGAAGACGCCTTCGGTTCGCGCCAGATGGTGCGCGGCTTCATCCTGAACAACCAGCTCACCGACTTTTCCTTCGACTCGGTGGACGCGGGCGGGCCGATCGCCAACCGGGTCCAGGCCGGCAAGCGGCCGCGCAGCGCCATGTCGCCCACCATCGTGTTCGACCGCAAGACGAAACAGCTGGTGCTGGCGGTGGGCTCGCCGGGCGGCCCGGCCATCATCAACTACGTGGCCAAGACCCTGGTCGGCACGCTCGACTGGGGCTTGAACATGCAGCAGGCGATCAACCTGCCCAATTTCGGCAGCCGCAACGGCCCCACCGAGCTGGAAACGGGGCGCTTTTCGCCCCTGGTGATGGACGCGCTCAAGGCGCGCGGCCATGTGATCCGCCAGTACGAGATGACGTCCGGCCTGCATGGCGTGCAGCGCATCCTGATCCATGGCGCGCCGTGGTGGTTCGGCGGCGCCGACCCGCGCCGCGAGGGCGTTGCACGGGGAGAATAAAAGGTGTGCAAATCGTGCATTTCGGGCAAGCTTTTTCCCCAAAATGCAACAGACCCTGATACCCTTGCTTTATGGGAATAGAACAAAAAACCGGCTTGATCCTGACGGGAGGCGGCGCGCGCGCTGCCTACCAGGTCGGCGTGCTGCAAGCGATTTCGCAGCTCTTGTGGGAAGCCGGCTGGCGCCCCGCGCGCAACCCCTTCGACATCATCTGCGGCACCTCGGCCGGCGCCATCAATGCCGTGGCCCTGGCCTGCCGCGCCGACAATTTTGGCGAAGGCGTGCAAAAGCTGCTCGACGTCTGGGAAAACTTCACCGTCGACCAGGTGTACCGTTCCGACTCGCTGGGCGTGATCCGTTCCGGCGCGCGCTGGCTGTCGCTGCTGTCCTTCGGCTGGCTGCTGCGCAAATGGCGCGCCGCGCCGCCCACCTCGCTGCTCGACAACACCCCCCTGGCCGGGCTGCTGCACCGCATGCTCGACCTGCCGCGCCTCGATTCGGTGATGTCCGACGGCCTGCTGCACGCCCTGGCCGTCACCGCCTCGTCCTACACGGGCGGCAACCACGTCACCTTTTACCAGACCGCGGCCGACATCCCGCCCTGGGTGCGCATGCAGCGCATCGCCATGCAGGACCAGATCGGGGTCGAGCACTTGCTGGCCTCGTCGGCGATCCCCTTCATTTTCCCGGCCGTGCCGCTGTACCTGGGCAGCCGCCGCGAATACTGCGGCGACGGCTCGATGCGCCAGCTGGCGCCGATCTCGCCTGCCATCCACCTGGGCGCGACCAAGGTGCTGGTGGTGGGGGCGGGCCGCCTGACCGAGCCTGCGTCCACCGGCAACGAACAGGCGCGCTATCCGAGCCTGGCGCAGATCGCCGGCCATGCCATGTCGTCCATCTTCCTCGACAGCCTGGCGGTCGACATCGAGCGCCTGAACCGCATCAACCTGACGCTGTCGATGCTGCCGAAAGAGTATCTCGACAAGACCCCGCTCAAGCCGGTCGAACTGCTGGTCATCGCCCCTTCCGAGCGGCTGGACGATATCGCCAGCCGCCATATTCACAGCCTGCCGGCGCCTATCCGCACCATGCTCTCGGGGATAGGCGCCACCGAAACACGCGGCGCCGCACTGGCGTCCTACCTGCTGTTTGAATCGAGCTACACCTGCGAACTGATACGTCTGGGCCAGCGCGATACCCTCGCGCGCAAGGACGACGTATTGAAATTTTTTGGCGACTAGCCAGCACCGCACACGGAGAAATGCATGAAAGCACTGGTAGTAGATGACGATATCGTTTCGCGCATGGCCCTGATCGACCTGCTGTCCGTGTACGGCATTTTCGACCTGGTCGAAGCCGAGGATGGCGAGCAGGCCTGGATGATGCTGGCCGGCGGCCTGCGTCCCGTGATCTGCTTTTGCGACGTGCGCATGCCGCGCATGTCCGGCATCGACCTGCTCGAACAGATGAAGCGCGATCCCGAACTGGCCGCCGTGCCCTTCGTGCTGGTGTCGTCGGCGTCCGACCGCGATACGGTGCTGCAGGCGGTCAAGCTGGGCGCGGTGGGCTACATCCTCAAGCCGCTGCACGCGGCCGATGCGCGCGCCCACCTCGAGAAGATTTTCAGGGTCACGCTGGAAAAGCTGGCCGAAGATCCGGCCGCCACCATGAAGCGCCTGCATATCGGCGTCGACCGCCTGAAAGCCTACCTGAAAGCGTTCACCGAACAGCTGGTGGTGGCGCGCAAGGAAGTGGCGGGCATGGTCGACGGCGGCGCTCCCGCCGACGCCAGGCTGCGCATCGACGCCGTGCACACGGGCTGCATGACGCTGGGACTGTGGCATGCCGCGTCCCGCGTCGACCTGGCCCGGGGCGGTGTGTTCGACGCCGAACTGCTCGACGCCGCGCTGGTCGAAGTCCAGGACGCCGTCGCGCGCCAGACCAACCGCGTCGTGGCCGCGCTGGCCATGGATGCCTCGGGAGCGGTCGCCTAAGTGAACCCGGCGCGCGCACTTGCCACCTTGTTCCTGCTGCTGTGCTGCCTGCTGTGCGGGTCCAGCCAGGCGGCGCCGGCGCGCACCCTGCGCTTCGAGCATCTCTCGGTCGACCATGGCCTGGCCCAGGAATCGGTGCTGGCGGCCGTGCAGGACGCCGACGGCTTCATGTGGTTCGGCACCCAGGCCGGCCTGTCGCGCTTTGACGGCTACCGGGTCACCACCTTCCGCAACGTGGCCACCGATCCGCGCAGCCTGGCCAACAACTGGGTGCGGGTGCTGCACGTGGACCGCAGCGGGCGCATGTGGGTCGGCACCGACGGCGGCCTGGATCGCTATGATCCGGCCACCCAGAGCTTCACCCATTTCCAGCCGAACGAAGCGGCGCGCCGCGGCAACGGTAACCTGCACGTGCGCGCCATCGCCGACGACGGCAAGCAGGGCCTGTGGCTGGCCACCAGCGACGGCTTGCAGCATTTCGACATGGCCAGCGGGAAGTTCCGCATCTGGCACAACGTGCCGGGCGATGCCTCCAGCCTGGCCGACGACCAGGTCAACGCGCTGGCGGTGGACGCCAGCGGCCGGGTGTGGGTAGGCACCTCGTCGGGCCTGGACAGCCTGGCGCCGGGCGCCAAGGCATTCACGCATCACCGCGCGGGGGGCGCCGACAGCAAGTACGACGTGGTGCAGTCGCTGCTGGTCGACGCCGGCCAGACCCTGTGGATCGGCAGCCTGGCGGGACTGGAAACCTGGAAGCAGGGAGAAGCGCGCCGGCGCATGGGCGCGGCCGACGGCCTGACGGCCGGCTACATCATCACGCTGTTCCAGGACGTCGACGCCAATGTCTGGGTGGGCAGCCATAACGACGGCCTGTTCCTGTGGCAGGACACGTCGCGCCGCTTCGCCAACTACCGCCATGTGGCCGGGGACAACCACAGCGTGGCCGACAACCAGATTTCGGCCCTGTACCGCGACCGCGTGGGCACCTTCTGGGTCGGCACCTGGTTCGCGGGCGCCAGCCGCGTGGACCTCAACAGCGGCGGCTTCGCGCGCATCGTGCGCCAGGCCGACCGTCCCGATTCGCTGTCCGACAACAAGATCAGGGCGATCGCCGACGACGGCAACGGCAAGCTCTGGGTCGCCGCCAACAACGGGCTCAATCACCTCGATCCGGAAAGCGGCGCATCGACCTTCTACAAGCACGACCCGGCCAATCCCAATTCGCTGGTCGGCCTGCCCGCCAGCGCGCTGGCG
>Ga0187843_10000038_pt1 | contig 112861 bp, 90 predicted proteins | sample SpaLakP09_SKY_43_FD_134516 | JGI IMG/M metagenome (GOLD analysis project Ga0187843, IMG submission 134516) | Oligotrophic lake water microbial communities from Sparkling Lake, Wisconsin, USA - SP09_SKY_43 | ecosystem: Environmental > Aquatic > Freshwater > Lake | place: USA: Sparkling Lake...
AGCTGATCGAATCCCGCCAAAGAAACAGAAAGCAGCTAAGGTCGCGTTAGGTTCCGAAAAAGGGAAGCATCGATGTTGGGGTTTGAGGTGCAGCGGAAATGCGGACTTTCGCGCGCGAAAGTCTGGGGCTCGCGCCCGGCAGGGAGTAGCGCGGGTCCGGCCGCCCTCATTGACGGATGCGCCACCATCGACTTCCCTGGCCTCGGACATGATTACGAAAATGTAATGCACTCGTCAGGCGTTTGTATTGATAACCTGCTTAGAATAGACGAAATGTGAAAACTGTGGACCTGGCAGCACGAGTCCTGAATGTGGCATCAGCAGATCAGGCGCATAAGCAAATTGATCAACCGGATATAGCATGCAGCCAATTCAACATTGCTTACCCCGCCGTGCCCCCTTTTTTTGGGACTCTAAATGAACGGAATCGATACCGTCAGGCTCCTCGTCGTGGACGACCAGCCCATTGTTGTCGAGCAGCTCAGGCTGATGCTCGCGGGTAGTGAAATTATTGCTGAGTTTGTTACCGAGTCGACCAGGGCGGTCGATATGGCGCTCCTTTTCCGCCCCACTGTCATTATGCAGGACTTGCTGATGCCTGTACTCGACGGGCTCGAGTTGATTGGGCGCTACCGCGAAACACTGGAATTGCGCAATGTGCCGATTGTCGTGTTATCGGGAAATGACGATGCAGACCAAAAGGATCTGTGTTTTTCCAGTGGCGCCAACGATTACCTCGTGAAGTTGCCGCACAGGGTGGAACTGCTTGCACGAATTGGCTACCACTCACGTGCCTTTCGCGCGAGCGTCCAGCGCGACGAGGCGTTTCATTGCTTGCAGGTGAGCCAGGAACAGCTGGGCGCAGCGAATCTGCTGCTGCAAAAAATTAACGGCCTCGACAGCCTGACGGGCATCGCCAACCGCCGCAAGTTTGACGATGACATGGCCAGAGAGTGGCAGCGTGCTCTGCGCAACGGGACTTCGCTGGCACTGCTCATGTGCGATGTCGATAACTTCAAACACTACAATGACACATACGGCCACCTCGCAGGCGACGAATGTCTGAAGCGCATCGCTACCGTATTGACGGAGCAACTAAAGCGTCCCGGCGATACGGCCGCCCGCTTCGGCGGCGAAGAATTCGCGATACTTCTGCCAGATACGGACCTGGACGGTGCCCTGCATCTTGCAAGATTGTGTTTGCACCAGGTGCAGGCCCTCGCTATAGAAAACAAAGGCGTCCTTCCTATGGAAATGATCACCATGTCGATCGGCGCGGCGCGAATGGCGCCAAATGATCATTGTTCGGTGAACGATCTTATCCATGCCGCGGACTGCGCACTCTACGCGGCAAAGCATGTCAGTCGCAATACGGTTTGTGCTTCAGAACTCCAAGACCGGGCGTCTAGCCCACCGGCCAGGTACCCTGCACAAGTCTGATTTCGATTGAGGCCGAGACAGCCCGCATAAATCAGTCGAGATAGCGAGTCTGAGATTGCAGGTAAAGCAAAGTCCCGTAGTTAGAGTCAGAATGATCAATCTATGTTTTTTGCCAGCACCCAAAGGGACGATAATTGACTAATGACCAACGAACGTCGCCTCGACGGCCATTGCGGTCGCGGGCCCGTCTTGCGTTGCCCGGACAGGATACTTGTGAGATTCGCACAACCGACATCAGCTATCACGGAATTGGGATACTTGGCCCATCTCCGGCCGCTATTGGAAGCATTGGCCGATTGGCCTTGTCCCTGTATTTCGATGGCAAGGCGCATCCAATACAGGCAAAAGTATGCGTCAATCACTGTGTCTATGGCGATGGCTTTTTCAAAATTGGCCTTTCCTTTATTGATTTGAATCCGGCCGAACTTAAAGGCATTACGACCTATATTCACAGTTGAAGGAATGTGCGCGCGCCTTTGACAGGCCCTCTGAATAGCAGTTTGTGCACCGCAGTCCGTCAGCGGCGGCCCGTACAATTCCCCACCTTTATCTACACTGAATCCTCAACAACATGCGCTTATACCACTACACCTCCCTCCCCCTGGTCGAGGGCATTCTCCTATCGGACCTGTCCAAGGGGCATCTGAATACGCTACGAGGCATTATCAGTCCTGTAGTTTGGCTGACGACCGATCCCACGGCGGAAGGACATGGCATGCCGAACGGGACTGAGACGCTAACCGACAGCCATTTGGATCACCTTGAAAAATTGCAGGGGGGCCGGCCCAAGAATCGCAGGACGCACGACAAGATGAAAGTGCGGCTAACCCTCGACATCCCGGATAGCGACATGCCGCAGCTCCAGCGTTTTACCGACTATTGCGAGCACGAACCGAACGGAAAGTGGCTTGCGAAGTGGACGGGCCTCAGTTGCTATATCGACGTGGCCACGGCCGATGATGCAACGCTCAAGAGTATGATGAGGCGCCAGGCGACCAAGGAGAAGACATGGTGGATTTCCTTCCTGCCTATCTCGGCCGCTTCGATTAGCGCAATCGAACTCCGGGACAAGGACGGAACGTACAAGCCTTATGACTTTGAAAAATTCGTGAGGCCGGCCATGGGTGAACAGGGCTTTTTCTACCCGTCTCCCGACGCGCTGCGCGAATTGCTGATGATCGTGAAACATGTTCATCCGCTGGGCGATGCGAAACCGCTGATCATCTGTGCCGGACCGGAGGCGACACCAACGGTCGCGATCCGTGGTGGCGGTACCGACTTGTGGTATGAGATCGAATCCGGAAGGAGTCTGACCGATACGAGCGCCTATGAACCGCAGTTGTCCGTATGGATTGCCAGATTTCGCACAGAACTGATGACGGCCTGGGACCACGCGCGTGAGTCGTACTTCACATTTTATCCGGATCAAAGGCATAGGCGACGTGACGGCACCTAGACAATCGCCCGCGTTCGTCGCCGAACCGGGCGCGAGAATCACAGGGGGACGCTCGGCGCCTTCCGTGCGTGCGCCACACGCGCCTCCTTAGCGTGGGCGCATGTGCATGAATCGACCCTTTCGCGCTGGATAGGGCGTCGCACCCTGTGAGGATACGTGCGCGGACGCGCCGAACGCGAGGTTCGAGTATCGCGCAATCGAGTTTGTCCAACGCTGGACAGGCACCGCGGGGCATAGCAAAGAGGGTGGAACCAGATGGCAACTTTGATCGAGACTGGGAAAAACACGGTAGCGGATTCGCGTTTTGCGGACGGTCGCGACGGCGGCGCCGAGAAATGGCTTGGGGACATTTGGCTGCGCCCCGGATATGGCGTTTTCCGCGGCGCCGCAGGCGACAATACCCGGCACGCGCATTGCGCCCATCAAATCGTGATCGGCCAGCGCGGTGAAGTGGAGCTCGACTACACGCATGGTACCGTTCGCGCACGCGGGATCGCCATTCCAGCCAACATCGAACATCGCCTGTCTTCCTCGGACGTACTGCTGATCTACCTCGATCCGTTGACGATCGAGGGACGTGCCCTGTTCCATTCCAACACCGAAATACTCAAGATCCTTCCGGCACCTTTTTGTGATCTGTTGCAGAAAGCGGTCGGGACCGATGCAACGCTGCGCCATGTGCTTTGCACCGAATTGGCCATCGCGCAGGCGCACGCGACTGACGAACGATTCGAAGCGATACTGTCGGCCCTGCTGGAATCGGTCACGAATTTCGGCGCAGTCAACCGCGCCGCGCTGGCGAAGCTGGCAGGTCTCTCATCGGGTCGCTTTTCTCACTGGTTTGTTGAAAAGGCCGGACTACCGCTGCGCCGCTACCGCAAGTGGCTGCGCCTGATCATCGCGATTGAACATGCATCTCATGGCGGCAACCTGACGCAGGCCGCGCATGCGGCAGGCTTCGCCGACGCGGCCCATTTTTCGCGCACATTCCGCGAGATGTTCGGCATCAATCCGCTGGCGGTTTTTCAGCATGTCAGGTGGCACGGACCGGACGACGCGGCGCTTTCCTAGTCCTGCGCCAAAATCGCCGCGTCCGCGGCAGCTTTTTCGTACAAGCCGCGCCACGCCTTCCTCGCCTATGCTGGCCGCTGGCGAAATGGAGGGATAAAGCATTATGCGTTGGATGATTCGTTGGCTGAGCTATCCGCTCGTGTTGGGGACCACGACTGCGCTTATACTGTGGTGCATATCCCGGGCCACCCCATATTGGCCGACAGTGCCCTTGTTGGCCCTGCTCGGAATCGGCTGCGTCGCGGCCTTGGAGCGCCTGCAGCCGTATGAGTCCGCGTGGCTGCATGATCATGACGACGCACGGACCGACACCATTCACTTCTTTGTCAACCTGACCATCCTCTACGCCAGTATCGAAGCGTTGTCCTGGACGCGCACCTGGTTCCCAACCAGTGATCTCTGGCCTGATGCATGGCCGGTCTGGGCGCAGGTGGGAATCGCGGTCGTGGTCATCGACTTCGGCCTGTACGCCATGCACTGGTGGAGTCATCAGTATTGGCGCCTTTGGCTGTTTCATGAAGCCCATCACAGCAGCACGCGGCTGTACTGGCTCAATGGCGAACGACGCCACCCGGTGCACGCCATGGTGATGGCGGCGCCGGGCCTTGCCGTTCTGGTTGCCGCGGGCGCGCCGCCCGTGACGATCGCGGTCGGCCTGGCGATCCTCTCAGTGCACCTGGCCTTTCAGCACGCAAACCTGGACTACTCGGTTGGATTGTTCCGTCATCTGTTGGGCGTGGCAGAAACCCACCGATGGCATCACAAGAAGGCGTACGAGGACGCGCAGGTCAACTATGGCGAGTGGCTCATGGTCTGGGACCACCTGTTCGGCACGTACCGCGATCCGCCCGGCCTGCTCGGACCCGGCGAGGTCGGCGTACGCGACAAGGATGCCCCAACATCCTATGTCGGGCAGCTTACGCGTCCCTGGCAGGCGACGCTGGACCGCGACAAGGCAAGGCTGGAGAAATAGCCCGATACCTCGCATCCCTCGACTGGCGCGAGCACCAGGATGATCCGACACGGCTAAGCCTTGTGCCTTGTTTGACTGCGCTCGAAGATAACACCGTTAGCGGTGGGTCCAGGCGCAGGGCGCCGGCGCTGCCACCGGCCGCGTCGAGCGGCACGGCTTCGCTGACCCAAGGCGTTGTCCCGTGTTCGCCGTGAAATGCGACTATCCCCGTCGTCCCACCATCGACCTGCCGGTTCATGCTTGCTCGGTAGTGTCCATCCGCCTCGACGTCGTGTTGCTCTGCCATTTGCCATGCAAAGTGAACGCACGCCAGCCTCAATCCGCGGCGCGCGTATCGAAGCCTGTACGCGAAAGCGGTTAGCCGACCATCCGGTCCCAGGCCCAGCGTCGAAATCGAATTGGCGCCACAGTGCCGGTCATCCAGGAAAAGTGATGCTGTTTTGCGGTTGAGCTATATCACCAAAGCGTGATGGCTTCATCATGAGTACTGCCCTCCGGCTGTACGCGAACTGCCGTCCGGGGTGGGAGAATGGACCGGATGGGTGATCGGACCGTCCGGTCCGACTGTCCCGCAAACTTGAAAATTGGAGCCGCACAATGAGGCATCATTCCACCGCCCCAGCTTTGCCGAAAATTCTGCTTGCCGCGCTGATGAGCGTCCTTCCCTTCCAATCGCTTGCCAACGCGTCCGAGTTCGCCGGCCGGTCGAAGCCGAGCCTGCGCACCGGGCACACCGACCGGTTGACTATCAAGTACAGGGGCGCCCCTCAGCCAGGCGACGGAAACGCGGGTGCCGGTACGGCCCGCCCTACTCCGCTCGCGCGCGCAGGCGCCCGCTCAGGCGCATCGCTGACTCATCTCCACAGGACGGCACTGGGCGCAGATGTGGTCCATCTTGGAGGAAAATTGACCGTCGCGGAGGTCACTCAATTGGCCAAGGAAATACAGGACAGCGATCCGAACGTCGAGTACGCCGAACCCGACCGCATGATGGTCACGATGGCGCCGCCAAATGATCCCGCTATCGGGAACAATGGCACTACTTCGACACAACCGGCGGGCTGCGCGCCGAAAGTGCCTGGGATGCGGCGACCGGTGCTGGCGTGCATGTTGCCGTCCTCGACACGGGTTATCGCCCGCACGCTGACCTGACGAAGCAGTTCGTAGGCGGCCACGACTTCATCACCGACGCGGCCATCGCGGCCGACGGCGACGGCCGCGATGGCGACGCGACCGATCCTGGCGACGCGACCGGGGCGGGAGAATGCGGCAAGGGGGAACCCGCGTATCAGTCCAGCTGGCATGGCACGCAGGTGGCAGGCAGTATTGCAGTGAGTACCGGAAACGGCGTCGGGGTGGCGGGAGTCGCCTTCAATGCGAAGATTGTTCCCCTGCGGGTGCTGGGAAAATGCGGCGGCTATAGTTCCGATATCGCCGATGCCATCATCTGGGCGTCTGGCGGCATCGTCGGAGGGATCGCACAAAATGACCGTCCCGCCCGCGTGATCAACATGTCGCTTGGCGGTGGCGGCCCATGCGACCGGACGATGCAGGACGCTATCGATAGCGCAAGGTCCCGCGGTGCAGTGGTCGTTGTTGCAGCGGGAAACGAAAATGCGGACGCAAGGAACTCCACGCCGGCCAACTGTGCCGGTGTCATCACAGTCGTGGCCACCGACCGTGCCGGTGGCCGCGCCTACTATTCGAACTTCGGGGAGGCTGTCGATATCGCGGCGCCGGGCGGAGACGTCCGTTCCGCCGGCGGGGGCATCTTGCCGACGCTGAACTCCGGAGCAACCGGCCCCAGAACCGATTCCTATGGGTTCTACCAGGGGACTTCGATGGCAGCCCCGCAGGTGGCGGGCGTGGTGGCGCTGATGCTGTCCAGAAACCCGGCGCTGACCCCCGATCAAATTGAAGATACTCTGAAGAGTACCGCTCGCGCCTTTCCTTCCAGCTGCGCGAATTGCGTTGCCGGAATTGTCGACGCCGCGGCAGCCGTGGCAAGGGAGAGCTCGCCCTCTCTTTACGTGCCAAGACCGTAGCGGGAGCCGGTGTCATTGAAGGCGCGCCGATGGAATGACATTGCGAGAAGGTCGCGGCCTACCGAAGGTCGTTGCTGATTTCGTCCCGATTGGGTCAAGGGGAATGCGCTCGTCGTCACAGTGCCTTGCGATCGCGACGGGAAAGTTTCCCTCAAGGTATCGTCGAGATACGCCGCTCAGTTCAGGCGGCAAGCCAGGAGCCAGTACAAAGGCTCCCTTTTCTTCGTCCTCGATTCTCGCTTCCAGAAGATGGGCATCCGGTAACCAAAATGTAACGTGCCTGTCACGGTTCTGTGGGGATCGACTGCTTAAAATGGAACTTGGATGCGCGACCTTTCCGTCGCGTTTTTTAGGAGAACATTCATGAAAAGCAAACTGTCGTTAGCGGTATTCGCCGGTATCTTGGCGCTTGCGCACGTCGCCGCCGGCGCTCGCGCCGTCAGCGACGACGCAACAAGCTTGCCAGCCCAGCGACCGACGGCGCAACAAATGGCGCCATACGGCTATGCGGTCGCCGGCCCTGAAGAACGCACGATTCGAATCACAAGCGCAACGAAATACATCAATGTCAAGCGCCTTGAAACGGTCCGGCTCGAGCTTGACGGAAAGAGCGTTGTCTGGAACTTCGATACTCTTGGCACGCGCACTTTTCCACTGTCAAAAATACTGCCGTCCGCAGCCGGTATCATGGTCTATGTCGAAGAAAGCCCACTGTACATCGGGGGATGAGGCAGGGGGGGCGCGAAGCCTGGTATATCCACAGGCCATAAGCCGGATGGGCCATGCGCTTGCTTCGTGCTTTCCCCGGCTGCGGATGGCACGGGGTTTCGCACGCGAAAGTGCGCATGACGTTGGATATTTGAATTCACCCGCGTTCGAGAATGAGGGCCTGCGGGCCGATTTGTTCAGATTAGTCCGCCGCCGCCCCTTCGCCTGATGCGCTTGCAGGCCATCTGGTTTTCGCGCTCGCACGGGCATTTGGCTGCCGACCTGTAGCATGAGGTGGCCATCAGCCCCGCCGGGCGCCCAGGCATCGGCCGTATGCCAGGGACCCAGCAAGAATTGCTTGACCTTCCCATCATGGGAAGCAATACCGTAGGGGTTTCAGTTTGGAATACTTATGGATAACGCTCGCTCACCGCATGTGCAGAACATCGCTTTTCACGTCGACGGCATGACATGTGCCTCCTGCGTCGCCCGCGTCGAGAAGGCACTTGGCGCAGTGCCAGGTGTGCAGTCGGCCTCACTGAACCTGGCGACAGAGATAGCATCGGTGAGCGCAGATGGCGCCACTAGTTTTCAATCTCTGGTGGCCGCCGTCGAAAAAGCGGGATATGCCGTGACTGGCGAATTGGTCGACCTTGCCATCTCCGGCATGACATGCGTCTCGTGCGCCGCGCGCGTGGAGAAGGCGCTGCAGAATGTGCCTGGCGTGATCGGGGCCTCGGTCAATCTTGCGACGGAAAGAGCGCGCATCGAGTTCTCGGGCGGTGTCACCGACGCTATGCTGATCGTTGCCGTTCGCGAGGCCGGTTACGATGCTGCCCTTCCCGCGCCCGGCGACCCGGCCGGAGCAATCGCAGCGCCAGGCCGCTTGCCCAACTGGTGGCGCGCGGCCGCCGCTGCGCTGCTGAGTCTTCCGCTTGCCCTGCCCATGCTCGCCATGCCGCTTGGCGCCGATTGGGCCCTTCCTGGCTGGCTGCAACTGGCTCTTGCCGCACCGGTGCAGTTCTGGTTAGGGGCGCGCTTCTACAAGGCCGGATGGAAGGCAGTTCGCGCCGGCACCGGCAACATGGACCTGCTCGTTGCGCTCGGTACCTCTGCCGCATTTGGCCTGTCCCTTTATTTGCTGTCGGTACACGGGGCGGACAGCGCCATGCGGCACCTGTATTTCGAATCGTCGGCCGTCATCATCACACTCGTCCTGTTAGGGAAGTGGCTCGAGGAACGCGCGAAGTTCCAGACTGTCGCCGCCATCCGCGCCTTGGAATCGCTGCGCCCGTCCATGGCCATCGTGCGTCGCAACGGTATTGATCAGGAAGTGCCCGTCGCCGATGTGCGCCACGGCGATCTGTTCATCGTGCGCCCGGGCGACCGCGTGCCAGTCGATGGCACGATCACGGAAGGAGGCAGCCACCTTGATCAATCGCTGTTGACTGGCGAGAGCCTGCCCGTATGGAAAGGTATTGGGGATACGCTCACGGCCGGGGCCGTGAATGCAGAGGGCGTGCTCGTTGGCGAGGCGACGGCTGTTGGCGGCGAGACGATGTTGGCACGCATTATCAAGATGGTGGAAGATGCCCAAGCTGTGAAAGCGCCGATTCAGCGCCTGGTCGACCGCGTAAGCGCCGTGTTCGTGCCGGTCGTGTTGGCGATCGCAGGGTTGACCCTGATCGGGTGGGGCCTGGCCAACGGAGACTGGCAACAGGCATTGCTTAACGCCGTGGCGGTCATGGTCATCGCCTGTCCATGCGCACTGGGTCTGGCAACACCCACGTCGATCATGGTCGGCACCGGCGCTGCGGCGCGATATGGCATCCTGATCAAGGACGCCGAGGCGCTGGAGACCGCGCATGCGGTGAGCCTTGTCGCTTTTGACAAGACCGGCACACTGACCGAAGGAAAACCTGCCCTGGTCGCCGTGCAAGGCGCTGGCCGCTCCGCGGACGACGTAATAGCGATGGCGAGCGCCCTCCAGCGGCACAGCGATCATCCTCTGGCCAGGGCGATTATGGATGAAGCGTCCAGGCGCGGTACCACAATCGAGCCGGCGACGAACGCAAAGGCGCTTCCGGGGCGTGGGGTCCAGGCCGATATTGGCGCGGCGACCATGTATCTAGGGAACACGCGACTGATGCAGGAGCTTGGCGTACCGATCGACGCGCTGCAGGATGCGGCTGACCGCCACGAGCATGGCGGGCGCACCGTCTCCTGGCTCGCCGCGACAACGGCCGAGGGCATGCAATTGGCCGGCCTGCTCGTCTTCGGCGACAATATCAAGCACAGCGCGGCCGCGGCCGTCGCAATGCTGGCACGCATGGGCATCCGGTCGCTGATGCTCACTGGTGACAACCCGGGGGCGGGCGCCGCCGTCGCGGGAGCGGCTGGCATCGCCGATTTCAGGGCAGGCCTGCTCCCTGCCGACAAAGCCCGGATCGTCACCGAGCAAAGACAGTCAAGCGAAACAGTCTGTTTTGTCGGGGACGGAATCAACGATGCCGTGGCGCTAGCCGCGGCAGACCTGGGGGTGGCGATGGCGACAGGAAGCGAGGTTGCCATGCATGCGGCCGGCATTACGCTGATGCGGGGCGACCCTCTACTCGTTGCCGCGGCGATTGATGTCTCGAAGAAGACGTATCGAAAGATCAAGCAGAATCTGGGCTGGGCGTTTGTTTACAATATCGTCGGCATTCCGCTTGCCGCTTTCGGTTACCTCGATCCCGTGCTGGCAGGCGCTGCGATGGCGCTGAGCAGCGTCAGCGTCGTGGCCAACTCCCTGCTCCTGCGTAGCTGGAGACCGCCAGTCGCTGGTAAGGATTAAAATGTGTCTGATTCCGCCAGGAAAACGTGGCGCCAACGCATAAAAGTAAAAAGGGTGGCATCGCCACCCTTTTTACTTGCAGCCCTACAATTCCTTGCTGGCAGTGACCGGATAGCCTGCATCGGCCACCGCAGCCGTCACCTGCCCTATGGTCGCCACTGTATCGATCTGTACCGTCTTGTTTGCCAGGTCCACCTGCACGGCAGCGCTCGCGTCCAGCGCCTGTATAGACCGTTTGACGCTGTTGGCACAACCGCCGCACGTCATTCCTTCAACTTGCAATTCAATCATGGGAGTTCCTCAAATAGATGGGTGAAGCTACACCTTAGACCTTCCCATCGTGACAAGGTCAAGCCCTACTCTCGGACAGTCTTCCCGAACTTTTCCAGCGCGGCGTCAGCCGCCTCCCGCGTAGCAAACCAGCCACCGGACAATATCTGCACCCCTTGCCCATTGAAGACATCGACTGTCCAGCCCGCGGGCAACTCACGGACGACCAAGACCTTCTTTTCGGTTATGTCAGGCACGCCCGCTTCATTCTTAGGAATCCAGGTCACCACCATCCGCTTTAAAAAATGGATCCCGCTTTCCACCATAATGACGGTAGACGCGACAATCTCTCGCCAAGCAGAATGCGTTCTAGAATGCATAGTTTTCCAGGCGCAATTACACTGCGACCGGCACGCCAAGGGCATTGAAGACAAGGGCGAAAAACAGATTCTGCATCAGATTACTGAGCTTCGCCAGTAAAACCTCACCCACGTACGCGATGCCTAGCAAAACTCCCTTGAGCAGTTTCGCTTCGCCGACGGCTCATGGACAAGGGCTTGCAACGCGACCCTCTTTGACATTGCGCCTCTGTTCCCCCCGCTCGTCATATTAGAAACGCGGGGCGTAACTCACGTAAGCGTTGACGTGGCGATCAAGCACCGAAAACAGGATCAATTCGCGTAGCGAGAATTATGTGATACCTGGCCAGATAGTCGACTGATTTTGATGTGGATCATATATTTCTGCCAGCGCTTTCCGTAGCATGGGCCGCACTCGTTCACATGCACTTACTACTGGAGTTCCACCATGATCGTGCCACCAATTCTGCTGCCACCATCGACTGGCATCGAAGCCTTTCATTTGTCGCCCCAGGATGTCGTTGGGCGGTCCAAAAAGTGGGCCTCGCTTGCATGCGGCTGGCACGCTGTCGTAGACGGGGCGAATGCCGTTCGGCTCAGCCTGGCGATGTCATGCATCCGAAACCGCGACTCTGGAATGCCAGCGCTGCGCGGATCACAAGTATGACGCGGGACGCGACGCTGTGGCACAGCTTGCCGGTCGCCGAGGCGCTGCGGCGTCTCGATTCGTCCGAAAATGGGCTCAGTGCCGGAATTGCCGCCGAGCGCCTGCGCCAAGCCGGTCCCAACCAACTTCATGAAGCCGCAAAAGTCAGCGCGCTGCACATTTTTCTGGGGCAATTCAAAAGCATCATTATCTGGATACTGATTGTTGCCGGCATCATATCCGGCGTGATGGGCGAGCTGATCGACGCGCTGGCAATCCTCTCCATCGTCATTCTCAACGCTGCCATCGGCTTCTACCAGGAATATAACGCTGAAAAATCGATCGCCGCACTCAAGCGCATGATGGCGCCACAGGCCAAGGTGCGACGCGATGGCCGCCTGGTGGCGATCCCGGCCCAGAGCATCGTTCCGGGCGACGTGTTGGCACTTGAACCGGGGGACTTGGTCGCGGCCGACGCGCGCCTCCTGTCGGCCGCGAGCCTAAAGTGCGTGGAGTCCGCGCTTACCGGTGAATCCGAGGCGGTGGTGAAGCTGAGCGCGACGTTAACTGCGGACAAGATTCCGCTTGGCGATCGTAGCAACATGGTCTTTACCGGTACGACGGTGGTGGCAGGCACTGGCTTGGCGCTCGTCGTAGCGACAGGAATGACAACCGAGCTGGGGCACATCGCCGGCATGCTTGAGGCGACTGCCGGCGATGCGGCGACTCCCCTTCAGCGTCAACTCGACCGCGTTGGACGCCTGCTGGTGTGGGCCGCCCTTGGCATCGTGGGCTTGCTGTTCCTGCTTGGCCTCTTACGCGGCACTGGCCTGTTCGAACTGAGCATGACCGCCATTAGCCTTGCAGTGGCAGCAGTCCCGGAAGGCTTACCCGCGATCGTCACGGTGGCGCTATCACTCGGTGTGTTGCGCATGTCGCGCCGGCGTGCGTTGGTGCGCAAACTGCCAGCGGTCGAAACGCTGGGGGCTACGACCGTTATCTGCACCGACAAGACGGGCACGCTGACAGCGGGCGAGATGACGGTGCGTGCCTTATACGTGGCTGGCCAGCGCTTCCAGGTCACCGGCGACGGTTACGGGCCCACCGGGGCGGTCCAGGCTGACGGCATGCCGGCCCATCCGCGCCACGGGCCGCCGCTGGCGGCGCTGGCCACGGTACTGCTCGGCTGCAACAATGCCGAGCTCAGCGAGCAGAACGGCCAATGGAGCGTGATCGGCGACCCCACTGAAGGCGCTCTGCTGTCAGCCGGAATCAAGGCCGGCGGTGATCGTGCCCGCATCGAGCGTGAATGGCCGAAGCACCATGAAATTCCTTTCGACTCGGACCGCAAGCGCAGCACGGTGATCCGCGTCCTGCCTGGGGCGACAATGCGGGCCTATACCAATGGAGCGCCCGACGTGCTATTGGCGCTATGCACCGAGATACTTGACGAAAGCGGCGTGCGCCCCATCACCGACGCCGACCGTGAGCAGATTGAGGCCGAAAATGCGGCCATGGCTGGCCAGGGCCTGCGCGTACTCGGATCGGCCTGGCGCGATATCGCGCGCGCCGCGCCGGCCGAACTGGATGCCGCAGCAGTAGAAAATGCGCTCGTTTTCGTCGGTCTGACCGGCATGTACGACCCTCCACGGCAGGAGGCCAAAGACGCCGTGGCCCGCTGCCGGGGCGCCGGCATTAAGGTCGTGATGATCACCGGCGACCATCCACACACGGCGACGGCGATCGCGCGCGAACTGGGCATTGCGACTGCCGGTGACCTGGCCGTCACCGGTGTCGAACTGGACGGGTTCGACGAGGCCCAATTGCGCCAACGCGCCCCAAGGATCGCGGTATACGCGCGCGTCAGTGCCGCCCACAAGCTGCGCATTGTCGGCGCCTGGAAGGCCAATGGCGCCGTGGTGGCCATGACCGGCGACGGTGTCAACGACGCGCCCGCCATCCAGGGCGCCGATATCGGCATTGCGATGGGCCGCACCGGCACCGAGGTGACCAAACAGGCTGCCGACATGATCATTACCGACGACAACTTCGCCTCAATCGTAGCTGCGGTGGAGGAAGGGCGCGGTATTTATGACAATATCCGCAAAACATTGCAATATTTACTGGCCGGAAATACCGGTGAATTGTTGCTGATGACGATGTGCGTGGCGGCCGCGCTGCCGACCCCGCTGTTGCCGATCCACCTGCTGTGGATAAACCTCGTGACCGACGGCCTGCCCGCGCTGTGCCTGGCTACCGACCCCATCGACGCCGATGTGATGCAACGTCCACCACGCCCTCGCAATGAAAGGATGACCGACCGCAGCTTCGTCGCGACCATGCTGCTGACCGGGTTGCTCACCGCGGGCGCTGCCTTCGCAGTCTACCTGTTTGTCCTGCGTACTGGCAGCGTGGAAATGGCGCGCACCTATGCGTTCGCGGTACTGGTCTTCGCCGAGCTGCTGCGCTCGTTCGGCGCGCGCAGCGAAACGCGACCGGTGTGGCGCATTCCTTTGCGCACCAATCTGACGCTGGTCGCGGTCGTTTTCGTGACCTTCTGGCTGCAAGTGTGGAGCCATCATAACGAGGTCCTTGGGCGACTGCTGAAAACGAGCTTTCTTCCGCTCGACCAATGCCTGCTCTTGCTGGCGGTCGGCGCCATTCCGCTGGTGCTACTGGAGATACGGAAAGTAGCGGTACAGACGCGGCGGCGCCGCGCCCTTGGGCATGCCGTCTAATTCCCAACAGGCCGGAGGCCGCTATTATGACGACAATCAAAACCACCAAGGCATCAAACACCGAGCCGGTTCGTACTGCGGCGCACTCCGATTCGGGTCCGCGCATCCCGCCAGATCGATTGTCTGCTGCCGGCGCCGTCCCGACCGAGGAAGGCCGGGATACTCCCCTGGCAACCCAGGCCATGCAGTACCAGATCGACCGCTGGCAGCGCATGGTTCTGTTCACAGACACCTTACGCGAGCGTGCCGACAACATGCTCGCGCACGAAGCCGCAGGCATGCCCCCCTTGCTGGACTTCGAGTATGAAACGCTGCTCGACGCACGCGAATTCGCCCAGCCCGCCAACTATGCCCTGCTTCGAATCACGCGCTGCCACCACTTCCATGCCGCCGACTGCATTGATCCACACAAGGCGCCTGTAATCGTTCTCGATCCGCGTGCCGGTCATGGGCCCGGGATTGGCGGATTTAAGCGCGATTCGGAGGTCGGGATGGCGCTGCACGAGGGGCACGCCACCTACTTCGTCATGTTCTACCCACTGCCCTGCCCCGGCCAGACACTGGCCGATGTGCTCGCCGCGCTGCGGCGCTTCGTCGAAGAGGTCGGCGCGCGCCACCCCGGCCTGCCGCCCGTTTTGTACGGCAACTGCCAGGCTGGTTGGGCAGTCACTCTGCTCGCAGCCGGGTGCGAAGGCCTGATCGGACCGACTGTCCTCAATGGCTCTCCGCTATCCTATTGGGCGGGTCAATCGGACATCAATCCAATGCGCCTGGCTGGTGGCTTGCTCGGTGGCGAGTGGCTGACCCATATGCTGGCCGATCTGGGCAACGGCAGGCTCGACGGTGCTTGGCTGGTGCAGAACTTCGAAAGCCTCAATCCGGCCAATACGCTGTGGGAAAAAAATTACAAGCTTTTTTCCCAGATCGATACCGAACGCGAGCGCTTCCTCGAATTCGAACGCTGGTGGACGGGCTACTATTTCCTGAGCCGCGAAGAAATATTGGCTATTGTGGAGAACCTCTTTATCGGCAACAAGCTGGAACGGGGAATGCTTCGCGTGGATGATTGCTGCTACGTCGACCTCAAGCGCATTCGCAATCCAATCGTTATATTCGCCTCAAGCGGCGACAACATCGCGCCGCCGCATCAGGCGCTCAACTGGATTCCCACGATCTATCCGAGCACAGACGATCTGAAGGCGGCGGGACAGCGCATCGTCTACCTGCTGAACGCCCATGTCGGCCATCTCGGCATCTTTGTTTCCTCCGACGTGGCCAAGTTCGAGCACCGCGCGATCCTGGAGAACCTTGGCGAAATCGCCGCGCTGCCACCCGGACTATACGAAATGAAGATCGATAACCCGACCGGCGATCGCGACTGCAGGCGGCCGCAGTACGATGTCCATTTCGAGGAGCGCCAGGTTGAGCAAATCCAGTACGTGTATCCGGCAGGGTCGTTCGAAAACGTGCAGGCGCTCTCCGAATGGAACGACTGGGTGTACCGCAGCACGCTGGGGCCATGGATCGAAATGTCCGCCAGTCCCGCCAGTGCACTGATGCTCAAGTGGCTGCACCCGATGCGCGCCGGCCCACTGCTTTTTTCGGAAATACTCAATCCGTGGATGTTTCCTGTCCAGGCCGTGGCGCGGACAGTACAAACGGCGCGCGCTGCGGTAGACGATGACAATCCGTTCGCAAAGATTGAAACGGCCGCGAGCGGTCTAGTCAGCGTTGCGCTCGAGGGCTATCGGCAGATCCGGGACACGGCCTACGAATCGATATTCAACGCCGTGTATGGCGCCGCAGCGTCATGGGACGTACGCGGCGCCTATATGCAAAATGTGAAGCATGATCATGCACAGCTGCCAGCGTGCGGAGATGTTGTCGGAAACGCGCATGGCCTGCGGCCCACCTGCCGAGCAAGAGACCCACAATAAGGAAACAGTCCGGTCGCGCATCGGCTGGCGACCGGAACGGCGATCATGAGGGTGCGCTGGCTCTGGACTTTTTCCCGAAGCGAGGTATGAAAGCCGGCGTGCGCGCGCGGTAACGGCGATAGTCGTCGCCGTACTCCGAGAGCGCCCACTGTTCCTCGGTGCGTGCAAGTCGGACATATACCAGCAACAGTATCGGGAACATCAACAGCGTGACCAGCGTCGGCCATTGAAGCAGGAAACCGAACATGATGATGACGAATGCCGCGTATTGCGGATGCCGGATACGGGCATACGGACCGCTGACAGCCAGTTTCCGCTGACGCTGAGCCGCGTACAAGACACTCCAAGAACTTGACAGCAGGAAGAAGCCGGCAACGATCAGGATATTGCTGGCCACGTGGAAAGGACCGAAGTGCGGATTCACACGCCATCCGACCAGGGATTCGAGCAAGTGGCCGGCATCGTGCGACAGGAAGTCAATACCGGGAAAACGCTCCGACAGCCAGGGCAGCAGCAGATAGATCGTCAGCGGAAAACCATACATCTCGGTGAATAGCGCCACCAAGAAGGCCGAAAAGGCGCCGAACGAGCGCCAGTCTCGTGGGTTCTGCGGCTTGGCGAAGCTGAACGCAAAGATGATGAAAATCAATGAATTAATGATGACAAGTGACCAGAGCCCGTAGGCGGGTGGTGCGTTGGCTTGATCCATGGCGAAACTCCTGAAAGGTGCTTAGTGGTCGTGGCGGGCTGGCGTGCTGCCGGTGTTCGGGTCCAGGTCGCGACCGTGTTCGTCCTTGCCATCGTTGCGGTCGCGATGGTGATGGCCATGATGAAACACGTGCATTAAGGGGCACGCCGCCAGCAGCAGGTATGGCAGGGCCGCGAACAAGTGAGCGCGGTGCTCGGTATACAAGAAGTACAACGCGATCAACGCGAATCCCAAAAACACCAGTCTCCCGGCCTTGTGTCGGCTACGATTGGCATGATCGTCAGTGTGTCCGGTCATTTGATTCTCCCAATTTTAGCGGTATTAGACCAAAAGCGACGTATCACCTTGATCGTTTCCGATGAGGATTAGACGCAGTTACCCTTGAAATATCCGCAATGTCGCGCAACGAAGTAGCCGCCGCCGGACATTGGAATGCGCGACTATTTTCCGTCGCGCGGATGGTAATGCTTGGTTTTATCCAAATCTGCTCTCAACTTTTTGGCGCCGGACGACTTGGGCTGCGTTGATGCAGCCGACTTATCTTCGGTTGCCGCGGGAGTTTCGGCTTTCTCTTCCTCAGGCTTGGCCTTGGCGGTTTTCTTTTGCGGCATCATTCCAGTCTTTTCCTGCAGATGGGAATGGGGTTGCACTTTCTTGGCATCGGGCTTGTCGGTCTGTACTGCGGCCGCTTGAGGTGGCTCGGTTGGGCTGGCTGCGAACGCAGTCAAGGAAACGCAAGCAGCCGCGGCCATGATTAGTGCGGGGATCGTGGATACTGATTTCATGGAATTCTCCTTCGGGGTTGAGTAAAAAGTCAGCTAAAAAAATCCATGGCGAATGGCGTGCGGCAAACTGCCGCGACGCAAGCGCGTGCGACTGGAATCGAACTGAAAACTTCGCTTATGCATGCCTCGGCTCCTCCTTCTGCGATACGGGCACCACTGCCTGCGCCAAACTGGCTTTTTCGCCTCGCCACTGCCGCTGGCGCCAGAACGCATAGGCGGCAGGCAGGACGAGCAGTGTCAACACCGTACACGAGAGCAGTCCTCCGACCACCGGCGCGGCAGTGCGCGCGGTGACGTCAGCGCCAACGCCACTCTCCCAAAGCAGCGGCAACAAGCCAAGCACGGTCGTGGCCACCGTCATGATGAGGGGCCGAACCCGCGCAGCCGCCCCTTCCAGCACGGCGGCATCGACGTCCGCGGGACCAAGCAAGCGGCCTTCTTGGCGGTAGCGGTTATACGCCTCGTCGAGATACACGACCATCACGATCCCGGTTTGCGCGGCAACACCTCCAACCGCAATCAGTCCCACCCACACCGAAGTGGACAGGTTGTATTGCATGAGAGCGAGCAGCCACACGCTTCCCGCCAGCGCGAACGGAATGGACAGCAGGACCAAAAGGGTCTGAGGCCACCCCCGCATCGACATGTAAAGCAGACCGACGATCAAAGCCAGGGTCACCGGCAACATGATTTTCAGGCGCTGCTCCATTTCGGCCATGAATTCGTACTGGCCTGTCCATTGCAGCCGATAGCCGGTGGGCATCGCCATCTGATTCGCCACCAATGCCTTGGCATCCGTGACCCATCCGCCCAGGTCGCGTTGGGTACTGTCGATATCGGCAAAAACGAAGCCGACCAGAACGCCATTCTCATCCTTGATCATGGGCGGACCGCCGACGACCCGGATTTCCGCCAGATCGCCGAGCGGTACCGTCGGGGCCCGGGTGCGTCCGATTTGCATCGGATCGGCACCTGCGCCGCCGCGCTGCATACCGGTCGGCGCAGCAGGGCCAGCTGTGGCAGGGCTCGCCGCGCCTCCCCCCATGCCACCCATGCCGCCACCGGCAGTGCTGGCGCCCGCTGTGCGCATCGGCGAGGCGCCGCCGCCGCTAGTCTCCGGATCGAGGCCCGATACCGGCGCGCCGGCGCCAACAGGGACAAGGATAGCGCGCAGCGCCTCTGGGTTGGCCCGGTAGTCGGCTGCGTAGCGCAGGTTGACGGAAAAGCGCGCGCGACCCGCGATGACCGTCGAGATCGGCATTCCCCCAACCGCCGCCTCGATGACATCGTGCACATCCCGCACCGTAAGTCCATAACGGGCGATGACGTCACGCCGCGGTGTCACGTCGATATATTCGCGCCCCGTCTGGCGCTCTGCGAAGGTGCTGCGGGTACCAGGGACATTGCGCAACAGGCCTTCCAGCTGCACGCTCAGGCGTTCGATTTCGGCCAGGTCGCTGCCGAACACCTTGATGCCCACCGGCGTTCTGACACCGGTAGAGAGCATATCGATACGGGTGCGGATGGGCGGCGCGACCGCCATTTGGAATCCTGGCATTTGCAGGGCAGCCGACAGTTCCCGCGTCAGCTCATCGAGCGTCCAGCGGCGCTTCTCGGGCCATATCGCGCCGAGCAGCGGCTTAAACAGCGCGGGACTGGTGTCGCTGTACCAGCGCCCGGCCGTGTGCAATGGCCATGCCGCGCGCGGCTTGAGCATCACGGTGATCTCGTTCATGTCCAGCTGTGCCGGATCGGTCGCGGTCTCGGCCCTGCCGGTCTTGCCGTGCACGGAAGCCACTTCCGGAAAGCTCTTGATGATGCGGTCCTGCGCAATCAGGGCGCGCCGGGCCTCCTCGATCGAAATGCCGGGAAACGTGGTCGGCATCACGAGCAGGGATCCTTCGTCGAGCGGCGGCAGGAACTCCGAGCCGAGGCGCATAAACACGGGCACGGTGGCGAGCATCACCAGCAGCGCTCCGCCGACGACAAAGCCGCGCCAGTGGATAACTCGGCGCGCAACCGGGTGGTAAAGCCGCGACAACAATCGGTTTACGGGGTTCTCTTCCTCGGTGCGGAATTTCCCACGCAACAACAGCAGCATGAGGGGCGGCGCCAGCGTGATAGACAGAATGGCGGCGGCGAACATGGCGGCGGTCTTGGTGTATGCCAGGGGATCGAACAGGCGTCCGGCCTGGCCAGTCAAAGTAAAGATCGGCAAAAAACTTACCGTAATCAAGAGCAGCGAATAAAAAATGGGCCGCCCTACTTCTTTGCATGAGTCGACGATGATGCGTCGACGGTCGGCGTCAGGCCCGGCTGCCGCGAGCCGCACGTGAGCGTTCTCGATCAGCACGATGGCGGCATCGGCGAGCTCGCCGACGGCAATCGCGATGCCGCCCAGCGACATAATATTGGCTGTCAGGCCAAGGTAGCGGATGGCGATAAAGGAAAACAGCACCGACAGCGGCAGGATGATCATCGCAACCAGTGCCGAGCGCGCATGAAACAGAAACACCAGGCAGATGAGCGAGACGATGACGCCCTGCTGGATCAGGGTGCCCTTGAGTGTGTCGATCGATCCCTCGATCAGCTCGGATCGGTCATAGGTAGGCACGAGCCTCACGCCTGCCGGCAGAGAAAGCCGCTTGATTTCCTCCTTCACTGCCTGGTTGACCTCAAGCGCGTTCGAACCAATCCGCATGACGACAATGCCGCCCACCGCCTCGCCAAGGCCGTTCCAGTCTGCGGCCCCACGCCGAATGTCCGGACCATATTGCAGCACTGCGACATCGCGCAAGCGCACCGATGCGCCAGCGACGCCGGACTTGACGAAGCTTTGTTCCAGATCGGTCAGCGACTTCACATAACCGCGTCCCCTCAGGACGTACTCGCGCCCGGCCATTTCGATCACGCGCGCGCCGACTTCGGAGTTGGCTCCCTTCACCGCCCTCGCCACGTCGCCCAACGTTACGCCATAGCTTGCAAGCTTGGCAGGGTCGACCAGGACCTGGAACTGGCGCTCGTAACCGCCCAGCGACGCGACCTCGGCCACGCCTGCGACCGATTGAAGGGCCGGGCGTATTGTAAAGTCCTGCAGCTCCCGTAATTTGGCCGGATCGAGGCGGCCGCTGGCGTCATCAATCACATATTGGAATACCCAGCCGATGCCGGTAGCATCCGGCCCCAGTTGCGGCGCGACGTCGGGCGGCAGGAATTGCCTTGCCCTGGTCAGTTGTTCGACCACCCGGGTACGGGCCCAGTAGATGTCCGTCTTGTCCTTGAAAATAACATAGACAAAACTCATGCCGAACATGGAATAGCCTCGTACTGTGCGCACACCCGGCGTGCTTTGCAAGGTCCGCACTAGCGGATAGGTCACCTGCTCCTCGAGCAGATCGGGACTGCGCCCCATCCACTCGGTAAACACGATCACCTGCGGGTCGGACAGGTCAGGCAGGGCATCGAGCGGCGTCTTCTTCACCGAGTCGATGGCCCAAAAACTCAACAGCAGCACTCCGATGAAAACGGCCATCCGGTGGAACGCACACCATTCGATAACTCGTTCAATCATGACTGCCCTCGCCGCCCGCATGTGGCTTGCCTGACGTCGGCTGGGTGGGGGCCTTGCCATGTCCGCCGTGCGACGCCCCCTGCCCCCCGGAGGCGCGTAACCGGCTTTCCGAATCGAGCAGGAACACGCCGGAAGTGACGATCTTCTCACCCTCGCGCAGGCCATCGACTATTTCAACTGTTTCTTTCAGACGTGCGCCAACCCGCACCGCGCGCGGTTCGTATACGCCATCATTCTTGACCACGTAGACGTACTGGGCGGAACCGGTATCGACCACGGCGTCGCGCGCGACCATCAAAGCACTGCGGGCAGGCGCCTTGAACGTCGCGGTGCCGTACATGCCGGGCCGCAGTGCGCCGCCGGTATTGGTGAGCGAGAAACGTACCTTCAGTGTGCGCGTCGCCTCGGTAAGCATCGGATCGATGAATTCGACGCGTGCTGGGACCAGGGTCTTGCCATCGCCGCCAAACCCGAGTTGCGCAAGCATTCCCATCTTGACGCTGCCAGCTGCGAACTCCGGCACCTCGGCAAACACCCAGATCCGCGACAGGTCCAGTACGATGGCGATCTCGGTCGAGGGATCGACCGCAGTGCCAGCAGAAATCCCCCGATGGGCCAGCACGCCGGAACGCGGCGCGTACAAAGTCACGACCCTGTTCGGTTTGCCGGCCTTTTCAATTGCCCGGATTTCGCCCTCGCTCATGCCAAAGAACTTGAGCCGGGCTCGTCCGCTTTCAGCCACGGCGCTTGGCGGGCCGGTCATCGCGCGTGCAGCGAGATACTCGACCTGCGACGCAAGCAGCTCCTGCGAAAAGATATCGGCGATCGGCTGCCCCGCACGGACCAGCTCCCCGGTGTTGGCCACATGGAGTTGTTCGATCCATCCGCTTACCCTGGTGTGAATATGGGAGATGCGTGACTCATCGGGAACAACGGTCGCTGGAACGCTCAGGTCCTCGATCATATCGCGCTTGTTCACCGTGGCCACCTTCAGATCAAGGCCGTTTGCCTGGGAGGGTGCGAGTACTACCGGCGAACGCGAGGGAGGTGCTGCGACATTGGTAGGAACATTGCTTGCATGCGCCGCTGCCGGGGGCTGACCCGGCTTGCTCGCCTCACCCTTTGACATATACAGCAAACCGCCAATCAGCGAGGCGGCAAGAATCCCGCAAGCAAAGGACAGTCCCAGTTTGGTGTTTCCAGTCACTTCGATTCTCCAAAAAATCCAATCGCGCTTCGGTGTCGTATCCATGCCATCCCGAGGGAGGTCTCGGCCATCACTGATTCCTCTTGTACCGACCACAAGGCCTTGCTTGCCTCCAGCACGCTCGTCAAAGGCAGCGTGCCGCTCGCATAAGCCGTCATCGCCGGATTGATTGCGCGCTCGGCGCGTGGCACCAGATCGCTCCTGAATGCGTGAAAATTAACCGCAGCTCCCCGCAGCGACTCGAGCGCGGCGACGACATCGCCGTGGACCATGCGCAACATGGCCTCGCGATCGGCTTCGGCCATGGCGGCCATGGCGCTTGCCTCGCGCACGCCGGCCTTCAGCCGGCCAAACCAGATGGGCACGCTCACACCCACCATCAGCATGTAGCCTCGTCCTGCGGCCCCGGTGTCAGCCATACCCACGCGCACCATCGCCATCGGCGCGTACATCGACTTCATCACATCGACCTCGGCACGCGCACGCCGAATTTCCGCTTTGCTGATTCTTAATTCAGCGCGGCGATTCAGCGCCGTCTCAAGAGAAACATCGAGATCGGGAATGTTGACGATGCCGTCGAGGACGTCTTGCGTGAGCAACACGGGCACTGGCCGATGGGATTCCTGTCCCATCACCGTGTTGAACATCGCTTCAGCGGCGCGCATGTCCGCGCCGGTGAGGGCGAGGCGGTTGCGCAGCCGTGCCTCTTCGATTTCCATGCGCAGCACATCCGCTTGCGTCGCACCTCCCGTGCCGTGGCGGGCCGCGGCGAGCTTCACCAGTTGCGACGCAAGGGAAATTTGCCGTCCCAGAATGTCCATGATCTTCCGCTTCTCATTGAGCATGAAGTAGGCCTGCGCGACTTCCGTTTCGATCTTCAGTGTGGTCTTACTACCCTCGCCCTGGTATCTGTCGACATCGGCTTCCGCCGCGTGGCGCCGGTGCGTACGGATGCGTGACAACGGGAAACTCTGCTCAAACGTGATGCTGCGATCGGTTTTCATCATGGGGTCGATCGGCTTGTGATCGATCGATGGCGCAATGATCGGATCTTCCAATGAAGAAACGATAGCCGGACGCTGCTTCGCCGCTTCTACCCGGGCTGCCGATACCCGCATCTCCGCGCGCGATTGACGCGCGACCACCAATGCATCCGTCAGGCTGAGGGCCGCTTCAGGCGTCCCGGGCGCACCAACGGCGATAGGAGGAAGTGCGACGAACGTGAACGCAAGACCAGCAATCGCGCGACGACCTCGCCAGAAAATCAGCTTAACGCTCATATATGACCTACCATAAAAAATCATTCCAATACAGAACCCGCCAATCGGCCACGGAAGCGACCGCATGTTCGTGGCAGATCATGAGCATGGCCAATCTTAGAGTGAAGCACTCGTCCTATTCCTTGATGTGAATCAAAAATGACCGTTTGATAATGGTTATCCCACATAACCAGGTGATTGGCGCTGTACCGGCAAATTAGCCACCTTTAGGCAAACAACAGGAGCGCGATGCCAGCCGCTGCAACAACTGCAGCCATGGCGGGAAGGCAGCGACGAAACAGCTCGGAGCCTCCGACAACGCGCACGACTCCGAGCTTGAAAACAGAATTCGCGGATACCGCAAGTACAATGGAGATCGCAACTTGCGAGCCAGACAGGGTTCCCAAGCTGTATAGCCGCAGACTGGAAAGCGTTATTGCATCCACGTCGGTCATGCCGGAAATCAACGCTGCCGTGTACACCCCGTTGCTGCCAGCAACATCGACAAGCCATGCAGTCAGTAGAAGCACCGCCGCGTAAAGTCCGGCGAATCCAAGTGCGGTACGCAGTTCGGTCGGATTTTTTATCTCCGGAATGGTCAGCTCGGATGGCGTGGCGTTGCTGCGCCATCCAAGCGCGCAAACCGCGATCCCGGCAACCAGCGCGGTTGCCATCACCGGCGCCAAGACACGGAGAGAGGCTGGCGCCACGATCGCCGCAAGCACGGTAAGCCGCACCAGCAGTATCAAGTTTGCAGAAATCACCACGGTAGTTGCGAGAGTGGTCAGATCGCTTTCATTGCGCGCGTATCGCGAATAGGCAAGTGTCGTCGCAGTGCTCGAAACCAAGCCACCGAACAGCCCCAGCAGCACCGCACCGTGGTCACGTCCGATGAAACGCAAAGCCGCATAGCCGGCGAGGGACACACCGCTGATCAATACCACCATGAACCAGATGTGGTGCGGATTTAGCGCACCGTACGGTCCGAACTTCTGATCGGGTAAGAGCGGCAACGCCACGAACGCAACGACCGCGAATTGCAAGATGGACACGAGATCGCGCCGCTCCAGCTTGTGGGCGGCACCGTGAAGCTCCGTCTTAAAGTACAGGAGCGACGTGGTGAGGATTGCAATTATCGCGGCCAGTTGGGTGTAACCTGTCAGTGCCATTACTGCGAGCAAATAACAGACGATGATGGCCGCAATGGTGGTGGTTCCGGGGTCCAAGTCGTGGATGGGTTCGTGATGATGATAGTAGGCCGCGATCATCGTGAGCGCTACTGCGCCCAATCCCACTACGATTATCGATGGTGCGCCAAGTACGCCGGCCAGCGTTGCGGCGGCAGCGCCGGCCAACGCAACCAGCGCAAAAGTGCGCAGTCCAGCCTTCGCGGTCGGATTGCGCTCGCGCTCCAGCCCCATCAAGAGGCCAATTGCAAGTGCAGTCAGGAATTCTGGTAAGCGGTCAAGCCCCTGTGCATTTAACCATTGGAGATTCATGGCGTGAATGGCCCATTGCCGGACTGGGATCTTAAACAGATGCTTGTGCTATGCATTGGCTTTCACTCCAATCTTGTGGAAGAACGCGCTGTGAAATGTTTGACTTCGGCGCTGACCATCTGCTGTGTACACCATCTAGTGTAGTACGGACCAAATAGACGCCCCAGCCAGCGGGCAGGAGCTCGTTCCGGCAGTGCATAATCGAAAAATACGCAGAGCGTAGAACCATTCCCATGGGGCGACAACTTGAACCCGATTCGGTAATGGCCTATCACAATGAGGTTTGGCACGCCCGTCGTTTCCCATACCTTGCGGTGCGGAGGGCTACGCTCAGTGACGATCTCATCAACCGAAACCGCGACACCAAAGACGCTTCCTGCCAAACGAATTCGGGACCCAATCCTATTTCCTCGACCTTCATCGAGTTTGGTTTGCATCCTCCCCCTTCCCATTTTCCACGAGAGCTTGTTCATATAATGGATGCAACCGAATGTTCGTCGCAGATCAAGAGCACTGATCGAGCATAGGGCGAAGCGCCCATCCTATTCCTTGATGTAAATCAAAAATGACAGGATGGTAATAATTGTCCCTTCTTGCCAACTTCAACGAATAACGGCGGCCCAGGCCGCCGTCGTAGAAATATCAGCCTATCTGAGCCGTAAGGCATTACCGATGACGGAGACAGAGCTCAGGCTCATCGCCAGCGCGGCAATTAAGGGGGACAGCAGCCATCCGGTCAGGAAATACAGCGCGCCGGCGGCAACCGGGATGCCGAGCGCGTTGTAGAGCAGGGCGAACATCAGGTTCTGTTTCATATTGCGGACTGTAGCGACCGATATCAAGCGTGCGACCGCGATGCCGCGCAGGTCGCCCTTGACCAGCGTCACCTGGGCGCTATTCATCGCGACATCGGTACCGGTTCCCATTGCGACGCCGACATCGGCCTTGGCCAGAGCGGGCGCGTCGTTGATGCCGTCGCCGGCCATCGCTACCACGCGCCCCTCTCCTTGCAGCCTGGCCACCAGGATCAACTTGTCGGCGGGCTTGACTTCGCCGTGAACTTCGTCAATACCAAGACGCTTTGCCACCGCTTTTGCAGTCGTGATGCCATCGCCGGTTGCCATGACCACGCGAATGCCGGCCGCCTTCAGTGTCTGAAGTGCCTCGGCCGTGCTCGATTTTATCGGGTCGGAGACTGCGAGCAGGCCAGCCAGCCGGCCATCGACGGCCAGGTGCATGACACTGGCGCCTTCGCTGCGCAGCAGCTCCGCGTCCGGGCGCAACGGCGCGACGTCGATCCCGGCCTCCTCCATCAGGGCCGTATTGCCGAGGGCCAGCGTCTTACCGCCCGCCGTTCCGCGCACGCCGATGCCGCTGGCCGACTCGAACGTATCGGGCTTATCGAGCACCAGCTGGCGCGCACGCGCTTCGCGTACTATCGCATCGGCCAAAGGATGCTCGCTGCCCTGGTCCAGGCTGGCCGCAAGCCGCAAAACTTCCAGCTCGTCAAAGCCCGGCGCGGCAATCGCGCGGTCGAATGCCGGCTTGCCCTCGGTCAGCGTGCCGGTCTTGTCGACGATGATCGTGTCGACTTCGCGCAGCTTTTCAATGGCGGCGGCGTCGCGGAACAGCACGCCGCTTGTGGCCGCCTTGCCGGTGGCGACCATGATCGACATCGGGGTCGCCAGTCCCAGGGCACAGGGACAGGCAATAATCAGCACCGCTACAGCGTTGATGAGGCCGTACACCCAGCTGGGATCGGGGCCGAACAGGCCCCACGCAATAAAGGTGGACAGCGCAATAACGACGACGCCGATGACAAAATAGCCTGCCACCACGTCGGCCATGCGCTGCATGGGCGCCTTCGAGCGCTGTGCGGCCGCAACCATCTGCACGATCTGGGCAAGCATCGTCTGGGAACCCACCTTCTCCGAACGCATCACAAGCGCGCCGCTGGTGTTGAGCGTAGCCCCGATCAATTTGTCGCCAGAGCGTTTGGTCACCGGTATCGGCTCGCCCGTCAACATCGATTCGTCGACCGCGCTGCTGCCATCGGTCACGACGCCATCGACCGGCACCTTTTCACCGGGACGAATGCGCAACATGTCTCCGACATGAACGTTACTGATCGGCACGTCCTCCTCGGCGCCGTCAGCGCGAATCCGACGTGCCGTCTTTGGCGCCAGTCCCAGCAACGATTTGATCGCGGCCGAGGTCTGGGAGCGCGCTTTCAGTTCCAGCATCTGCCCGAGCAGGGTCAGCGAAATGATGACGGCGGCTGCTTCATAATAGACGCCGATCCGCCCCATCGACATAAACGATTCGGGGAATGCCTCTGGCGCGACGGTGGCCGCTACGCTGTACAGGAATGCAGCCCCTGTTCCCAGCCCGATCAGTGTCCACATATTCGGGCTGCGATGGATGATCGACTGAATGCCGCGTACAAAAAACGGCCAGCCTGCCCACAGAACGATCGGCAGAGAGAGCGTAAATTCAATCCAGGTCTGGGGACCCGGCTGGAAAAGTGCAAGCTGATGCCCAAACATGGCCAGCACGGTGACGACGACCGTCAGTGGCAAGGTCCACCAGAAGCGCCGGCTAAAGTCCTTCAGCTCGACGTTCTCTTCGGCCTCCAGTTCCGGGATGACCGGTTCTAGTGTCATACCGCATTTCGGACAGGTACCCGGATGGTCCTGCCTTATTTCCGGATGCATCGGACATGTATAGACAGCCCCAGCTGATGTAATGGGGGTATCCGCCAGCGCGACGGAAGATGGCACCGCCTGGTGTTGATTGTACGCAACCGCTACGGCCCCGGCTGCTCCAGATTGCCCGGCCACATACCGGGCAGGCTCCGCATCGAACGCGGCCTTGCACTTCGCACTACAGAAGTGTTGCTTTTTTCCATTAACCAATGACCAGTACGGACCCTGGTCGTCTACCGCCATGCCGCAGACCGGATCGCGGAGAGTCACATTGGCTTGGATCATAATTTTCTCATCTGGTTGGGGGCATAAGCGCACGGGACTGGCCTTGGCTAAACGGCCTCCCACTTTAGTCGGACACCGTACCCGCCAACCTTGATGCAGATCAAATTTGACAATGTGGCTCACACGCAGCGCTCATTTGTGGTCGCCGTTGAAATCGTGGTGCCTTTTTTGATGTGCATCAATCATTTTTTCGACTTAGAGCAATAGCATGGGTCGGGCCGAACATATCACAAGCGTCACGCCATGCTTCTGGCAATCGTCTGTGGCCAACGAAGCTGGCCCTCTGAAGAACATTAACTGAATGGAGAATGATCATGCGCGCGAAACTTGTCCTCGCAGGAATGCTGTTTGCCGGGCTGGTAGGATGTACCTCGGTCGGGCCACCATCGAACGATATTCCTTCATCCATCGTCAACGCAGTAAACTCAGCGGATCATCAGAAGATCGCTGACTATTTTGCAGGCAAGGCGCTCGCTTACGAGGCCGAGGCGGCGCAGCACGACTTGATCGCCCGCTCCTACGTCAATCGAACGAGGGGCGACTCGGCGTCAATGCAGTCGCATTGCCGCGCGCTGCGCGACCAGTTCCTGGCAGCGGCGAAGGAGGCACGGGCGCTGGCGCACGAGCACGGCCAGTTGGCAGCGAAAGGCGGGACCCGGTAAAGTCTTTTTCAAGATCAAGGCAGTCTTCAATAGGCATACCCCAAGAACAGCGAGCAAGCAAGCAACGCTGGCCATGTATTCCCTTTCTCTCTGGAGTAGTCAATGAAATCAGTCAACCAACAGCTGCATCCGCTCGCACTTGCGACCACCGCCCTGCTCGTTTTGCTCTTCTCAGGACCAGCCCTCTCAGCCGGACCGGCGGGCCCATCCACAGCCTTTCCGTTGCTGGCCATGGCCGACGATATGACGATGAAGAAGCCCCCCGAAAAGAGTCAACCCATGGGCGGAATGATGGGCGGGATGGATATGATGAGCAAACCTGGCATGGCCGGCATGGGCGACAAGAAAATGAAAGGAAAGATGAAGGACGACGCCATGCCGATGGCGCAGGAAAGTGGCGCGCAGATGATGGCGCCGTCGAACGCGGACATGATGGGAAAGATGCGCCCGCCAATGCAAAGGGACACAGCGAAAATGGCGGCGAGATCGGCCTTGCCTGGCTTTCCCGGTGCATCGCATCTGTATCATGTGGGGGCTACCGATTTCTTCCTGGACCATCCCCAGCATATTGGGCTCACAGCGGCGCAGCAAGACAGCCTCAACACGATCAAGGAAAAGGCTTTGCTGGACAAGGCCAACGCCGAGCGGCGCATCGACGATGCTGAACAAGAACTGTGGACACTGACTTCCCTGGCAAGTCCGGACGCCGCCAGGATTGAGGCGAAAGTGCGGCAAATCGAGCAGGGGCGCGCGGAACAGCGTCTTGCCTATATCCGCGCGGTCGGAGAAGCTGCCAAGGTCTTGTCGACGGAGCAACAGCAGGCGGTACTGGGGGCGATGTCTATTCCAAAAAAGCCAGTTGCGCCTGTGAAGAAGGCCGAACCGATGCCGTCGATGCCAATGAAGATGGAATGAACCACGGGGTGCGGCGTGTTGGCGCGATAGGGACATTGACAAGAGCAGATGCTGCCGATGCCTTGCGCCGCCGTATGCAGGTGCCAATGGAAATGCATTAGGCACTTGCCAGACCGACGAGGGGGAGCAATTTGGTTCCCCATTTTATCTCCAGGCCTATGACACGCATGGAAACATTCGCTCGATCAATCCGACGCCTTGGCTGTCACCAGTACAAGGGCGTCGTCATGCTCGTCTTCATAGCCAAGGTGCTGATTAGCTCGCCGTACGCGTGGGCCCAACAAAGTACAGATGAGCATGCGTCGCACCACCCACCAAGTGCTTCGGCAAATGCGCAGGCCACCTCTCCCGGTTCAGCCGCTAACGACGCTGCTTCGCTGGACGAACCAGCCGCAAGCAGCGCAGCCGCTTCAACTGCTAAGACCCAAGCTCAGGGCGGTGCAATGGCGCCGTCCATGCCAGGGCAAGGCGGCCAGGGCGAGATGATGCGGGAAATGATGGGCTCCGGTCAAAACCAGGTATATCCAGCTTTAATGGACCAGCCAAACATGACCGCGCAGCGGCGCGAAGAAGTGAAGAAATTGTCCGAGGAGCGTATTTATGTAGGCAGTATCCAACTACAAGACGCGGAGAAACAACTCGCTACCGCTATTCGGGTAGGGGACCATGCGGGAGCCGCGCAGGCCATCCAATCGGCACGCGAAGCGCTTGGCCAGTTGGAGAGTGGCGTAGCCGCACATCGATTATTGGCGGAAGGCACACCCCCGCAAAACGCTGCCTTGCGATGGCTGAAACAGTCGATGGGACTTGCCGGAACAAGCGAGCAGCATGGCTTTTTCGGCCTTTCATGGTTTCACTACTTGACCATGTTTTTTCTAACGGCGTTTCTTGTTGCCATGCTAGTGTTGTACTTTTATAAGACCAGGCGCGCCGCGGCGCTGGTCCACCAGCTCAGCGGCGGCAATGCGCCGGAAGGCCTGGCAAAAGAAGGCATGGTGGCGTCGTCCAGTACGCTCCCAATGCAGCTGGACGCACTCGGCATACCACAGGACATTGCCCCATCGAGGCCGAATTCGTGGACGGGCGCACTGCTAGTCGGCCGTATTTTTCAGGAAACTCCGTACGTGAAGACATTCCGACTGGTCGACCCACTGGGCAGCAAGCTCCCTTTTAGCTACTTGCCTGGCCAATTTTTGACTTTCACGGTGTCGCCGCACGGCCAGACAGTTAAGCGCTCTTATACGATTTCGTCGTCGCCGACCCACCGAGACTATTGCGAAGTGACGGTTCGGCACGAAGAGCATGGGGTCGTCTCCAGTTATCTGAATGATCTTGTGCACGAAGGAGAACTCCTGCAGGTAACGGCCCCGTCCGGCAAGTTCACCTTCGTCGGCGATGACGCCAGCAGCATTGTCCTGATCGGCGGTGGCGTAGGCATCACCCCCATGATGAGCGTCGTTCGCTATCTGACAGACAGGACGTGGCCGGGCGACATTTATCTCCTCTATGGCTGCAAGAGCGACGACGACGTGATCTTCAGGGAGGAAATTGAGCACTTGGCGCGGCGCTTTCCAAACCTGCACACCACATTGATCGTTGACCGGGCTGATACAGCCAACTGGCCACATCTGGTCGGGCGCATTTCCAAGGAGGTCATACAGGTGGCGGTGCCCGATATCGCCACACGCCACGTTCACCTATGCGGCCCCAAACCAATGATGGATGCGGTAAAAACCATGCTTGCCGAACTCAATGTGCCCCTCAACCACGTCGAAACCGAAACATTCATTGGTAAGGAGATTCCAAGACCAGCGGGCGCGACCACGTCCGAAGCAAGCCCGAAGTTCGCAGTGAGCTTCGCACGCTCTAACAAGACGGCACCGATCGCCGGGTCGAAAACTGTTCTTGAAGCAGCCGAAGATATCGGTGTCAACATCGAATACTCCTGTCGAGCAGGCACCTGCGGCATTTGCAAGGTCAAACTATTGTCGGGTGCCGTGACCATGGAAGTTGAAGATGGGCTGGAACCTGCCGACAAGGCGCAAAACGTCATCCTTGCGTGCCAGGCAAAGGCGACCTGCGACATTTCTGTGGACGCGTAATCGACATGGGCCGCGAACGCATTATTGTCGGTTTCTTAACAGTAACACTCATTGCCCTTTGGGCTGGCTTTGTGCTGCACCGCTCCCCGCGTTTTGCCGGCAGCGGCTTAGGTGCCATTCTTGGCATTGCTGCGGCGTTTCTACTGCTGGTGCCCCTCGCGTATGCGGCAGCCAAACGCATCACTTGGGCCGACAGCCGGCTGGTCTCCAAAGCTTTGCTTTCCAATCTCTTGGTATGGCACATCTATGCGAGCATGGCCGGCGGCATATTGGCTATTTTCCATTCCGGCCACCGCTTTGACAGCATATTAGGTATCGCTCTAATGGCAACCATGCTCGCGTCGATACTAAGCGGATATATCGGTCGCCACTTTCTCCGATATGTATCACTAGAACTTGGCGAGCGGGAAACCAATCTGCAAGAATTGCGCGCACAATATGCCGACTTGGCTAAAGTCGTAGCGTTACATGCTCATACCCAGGGAGGTTCCCTGGCCCCACAAGATGCGCAAACCACGCATTCCGTTTTGCAACATCGGGCAATCGCGATTTCTGACGCCATTGCAGATCTGGAGTATGCAATTCGAGCGGACACTGTAATTAAAGCCCGGCTGCGAATCTGGTTAGTCGTGCATATTACGGCTTCGATTGCCTTTTACCTGTTGCTGATCCTGCATGTCGCAGCAGCGATCCAGTTTGGCCTGAGGTGGCTCGCATGACAAAAGCTGGCAAATTGATTCTCGCTTTTCTCCTGCTGGTAGGCCTAGCTGCGGGCACCGCGCTGGAATGGCAGCGCATCAATTCTGTCACCCAAAAGGCGTGGCAACAATCCGTGTCGCCCGGAGCGCTTTCCACGTCCCACGCGTTCTTGGCGAACCAATGCATCGCCTGCCATACCCCTGTGAAAGGAGTCGAAACGGCAAAATGCGTTAGCTGCCATGCGGACAATTCCGCGCTCCTGCAGCGTCAGCCAACGGCATTTCACGCCAACATTCAGATCTGTGCCGGATGTCATGTCGAGCATAAAGGCGCCGCACGCATGCCGACGATGATGGATCATGCGCTACTTGCGGGCATTGCCATAAAGCATAATCGCGACGTCACATTTTCGCGCGATCTATCTGCCGCGGATATCGAGGCGGCTCTTAAATTGATGGAAAACATACCCCGGCCGCCCGCGGAAAAAAGCATCAGCGAACCCGCGCAGCCAAATAGGCAAACGCAAACTAGTGTCTATCACAACGAGACCTGGAAGGGATCGCCTGAGGCCGCGCTCAGCTGTGCAAGCTGTCATGCGACTAAAGACCGACACCAAGGATATTTCGGCAACGAATGTGCGCAATGTCATACGACGACACAATGGACCGTTCCGAAATTTACTCATCCATCGCTACGATCGACCGAGTGTGCCCAGTGTCATAAGGAACCACCTAGTCACAACATGATGCATTTCGAAATGATGTCGCAGCCGATCGCACGGCAAATGAATGCGAATGTGAAACAGTGCTTCCTGTGCCACCAGTCCACATCATGGAACGATATAAAAGGGGCCGGCTGGTTTAAACACCACTAGGTTGCATTTGAGCGCGAAAAGAAGACGTTTCCACGGGATTATTGAAACAATGGATAAGTCAAAAAATAACGATTTGACGTCGCACCACCCCAAAATGCATGGCGATGCCAACCCTGCTCTGGTTGCTGCGACAGACATCAACAGGCGGCATTTCGTCCAGGGACTGGCGTCAGGCGGCCTGTTAGCCGCAACCGGCCTGTGGTCGCCTCGTACCATCGCCCAAGAAACGATCGGAGGCATCCCCGTTCTAAGCGGCCGGGAAATATCCTTGTCCATTGGAAAGAGCGACGTCAATTTTACCGGCAAGCGACGAGAAGCCATTACCGTCAACGGGATGATCCCCGCTCCCGTGATTCGATTGCGGGAGGGCGACCACGTCGCCCTCCGTGTCACGAATCGGCTCGGGGAGCCGTCCTCGATCCATTGGCACGGTTTGCTCTTGCCATTCGACATGGACGGCGTGCCCGGCGTTGCCTTTCCGGGCATTGGAGCACAAGAAAGCTTTGTCTACCGTTTCAAAGTGCGACAAAGCGGCACCTACTGGTACCACAGCCATAGTGGATTTCAAGAACAGCTTGGCTTGTATGGCCCACTGATTATCGATCCCGCCGGTCCCGATCCAGTTGTTTCCGACCGCGAGTATGTACTGATGTTAAGCGACTGGACCGACCATGATCCGCACTGGGTCTTCCGCCGGCTAAAGCAATCGTCGGATTTTTTCAATTACCAGATGCCCACGGTTGCCGAGCTTGTCGACGATATCCGTACCATGGGTGCGGCCCAAGCCATCGACAAGCGCAAGATGTGGAATGAAATGCGCATGAACCCGACCGATCTCGGGGATGTGTCCGGCGCGGCATTTACTTATCTCATCAATGGCAAGACGCCTGCGGGCAACTGGACGGCCATCGCGCGCCCTGGCGAAAAGGTACGCCTGCGCATCATCAACGCGGCAGCAACCACAATTTTCGATCTGCGGATCCCTGGCGTCAAAATGACCGTCGTATCGGCCGACGGACAGAATGTTGAACCCGTGCAGGTCGACGAGATCCGCCTTTCAGTTGCAGAGACCTACGATGTCATTGTCGAGATGCCACAGGAGCGCGCCTATACGGTTTTCGCGCAATCGATTGACAGAAGCGGCTATGCCCGAGCGACTCTTGCTCCGCGCCCCGGGATGACAGGACCCGTACCGCAAATGGATCCCAAGGCCTGGCTATCCATGGACGATATGGGCATGGGTGACATGCCCGGCCACGGTGCTGGCCACGGGCCCGCCATGCCGGCTGCGTCGGCGCCACCCGCCAATCCCGCCGCAGGGCATGATGTGGCCCCATCCAATGCCATGACTGCCGATGGTCCGCACGCAGGGCACGGTGCCACGTCAACGCCACCAGGCGCGCAGAAATCGCATGCCGCAGCCTCCCCTTTATCGGTCGGCGGGCATGAGTCACACAGCACAAGCACCTTGCCGGCTGCTTCCCAAGCGCCCGACATGGGCGTCATGAAAGACACGAAAGGACTGACAACACAACGCGGCGTCGATGTACGCGTCATGTCCCCTTCGAGGTCGTTGAGCGACCCGGGTCCCCGGCTGCGCGACAACGGCCGCCGCGTCTTGACCTATGCGGACTTGCGAACTGTCGGCGGGCCGCTCGATGAACGGCCGCCCAGCCGGGAAATGATCCTTCGATTGACTGGGAACATGCAGCGCTTCGTCTGGGGCTTCGACGGAAAGAAATTCTCCGAGCAGGCAAAAATCTACTTTAAGTACGGCGAACGGCTTCGCGTGACGCTCATTAACGACACGATGATGAACCACCCCATCCATCTGCATGGAATGTGGAGTGAAATCGTCAATGAGAATGGCGGATTCCAGGTTCGTAAGCACACGATCAATGTGCAGCCCAGCAAGCAGATCAGTTTCCTTGTTACTGTAGACGCGCCCGGGCAGTGGGCGTTTCACTGCCATCTGCTGTATCACATGGAAGCGGGCATGTTCCGCACGGTGGTGGTCGTATGAAAATAACCATGTCATTCTTGTCGTCCTATAATCACGTAGGACCTCTTGTCTGCATTCTGACGCTTTCGGGTATGGTCTTTGGCGGCCCAGTCGCCGCGCAATCGTCCATGCAGAGCACGGATCACGGCACGCTGCATGGATCGCCCCAAACGCAGTCGCCTTCAACCGCGCCAACCGAAAGCAAAGCTCCCCCTGCGAGCCCACCAGGCGAGAAAATACCAGAAATCGACCCCGCTTCTGACGCACGAGACAGTGCAAAGATGCCAGCCCTGAAGAATATGCAGGACGGGCATGCGGAACATGTGAAGCCGGCCACGCCGTCGGAACCGGCTGACGCCCGAGCGCATGGCAACCGTAAATTGCCTGACCTGACGCCAACCCGGCAATACCTACGAAACGCTGACGGGTCGATTCCAATGCTCGGCGAGAAAGAGGCTGTGCTGGACGACCAGATTTTTGCAATGGTGTTGTTTGACGAACTGGAATATGCCAAGGGCCGCGAGGGACAGTCCCTTGGCTGGCAGGTACAGGCATGGATCGGTCGCGACTACAATAAGCTGTGGATCAAGAGCGAAGGTGATCGGGAAAATGGCCGCGCTTCCGGCAATGTCGAGGCAATGTGGTCGCGGGCCTTCGCCGCGTTCTGGGATTGGCAGGTTGGTATCAGGCATGACTTCGGATCGCCGCCCAGCAGGCAATGGCTGGCACTGGCCGTACAGGGAACCGCTCCCTATTGGTTCGATATCGCTGCGTCGGCCTATATTGGCCCCAATGGCCGTACTGCAGCGCGTTTCAAATCGGACTACACGTTCCGGCTTTCACAGACGACGTTCTTGTCACCTGAAATCGAGGTCAATGCGTATGGCAAGGCAGAACCGGAAAGAGGTATCGGGAGCGGCCTGTCCGATGTGTCTTTTGGTCTGCGTCTGCGCCATGAAATTCGGCGGGAAATCCAGCCGTATATTGGCGTGACGTGGGGACGAAAACTCGGCAACACCGCCCACATGACACGCGATGCGGGAGAGGACGTTATAGAGCGTAATGTCGTGGCCGGAGTACGGTTTTGGTTCTAGTGCCTCCGTGCTAGAACACATCGTGATTATTTCATAATTCGCACCGCGTATGATCGTGCAATGGGGGCCGCTTTGCTACGTAACATTGAAGATCAAGTAAGATTAGCAGTTGAGTGGCTTAGGCTCATGGTAGAAACCTTGGGAGCGCTGGTGATCGCGGTAGGCGTCTGCATGGTTGTCGTAGCCCTGGCGCGTAATGCCCTACATGAACGGAGCACCAGTTTCACGCCGATCCGATTGACCTTTGCACGGTATTTGACGCTGGCACTGGAGCTCCAGCTGGCCGCAGATATTCTCGCCACCTCGATTTCACCGACCTGGGACAGAATCGGAAAGCTGGCAGCAATTGCCATTATCCGTACCGTCCTGAATTACTACTTAACCAAAGAAATAAGAGATGAACAGGTTCGTCAGGAGCCGGCTCTCTGTCCTTCCAACAATCACACTAGCAACTGACACCCCGCCGCGATTGTGCGCACGTTGCAAATGCCCGGTCTACCAGGCGCCAGCCGTCATCCATCCTCATCCATTTCGGGGTTCTTGCGATGGGACTTCGCAAGACGCTGTCGCCTACAGTCGGCGAAGATCGCTCGACAGCGCCAAGGTCATGCAGCGCTTGCCGCGGGGTGGTGTCAGCGGCGGTTACGGGACCACCTTGCCGGACCTGTCGCGAAACAGCATGTCCGCGGCTGCCGCGATCGGCGCTGCCAAGTTGATCCGGTTGCTTGGATGCGTGACGGTATTGGTGCTGACTACCTCGGTGATACCGCTTGCAAGCAAATCTGCATAGGCAGTGCCAGAAAAGAGGGCATGGACGGCAACGCATACTGGCGCGACCATGCCAGCTTCACGTAGCCGGGCCACCGCTGCCATCATGGTGCGCGCAGTCGAAGCGATGTCGTCGACGAGAACCGGCGTGCGGTCGCGCCATCGATCGATCCCAGGCACCGTGACCGTAACCTCGCTATCGCCATAGCGCGTCTTTTGCAACACCGTGAATGGACAGCCAATGACGCCAGCCACTTCGGACACCCATTGTTCGCTCTCTGCGTCCGGTCCCACGAGAAGGGGATGCGCCACTTGGACGCCGATCCACTCGGCAAGGTGCGGCGCAGCGTGCACAATCCGGGTTGGCACTTGATACACTTCGTCGAGGCTGTGGATTCTGTGCAGGTGCGGATCGACCGTTACCAGCCAGTCGCAGGCGCCCGACAGAAGGCGCGCAAAGTATTTCGCTGTAATGCCCTCCCCCGGGTGAAAGCGGATGTCCTGGCGCATATACGCAAGGTAGGGAATGACCAGGCCAACTTGTCGCGCACCCAGTTCGCGAGCCACATTGGCGGCAAGGTAAAGCGCAATCGCCTTTTCGTCTGGCCGATCGAGGCTGCATACGATAGCCACATCGCGTCCCTTGATCTCGGATAGGTAGCGCACGAAGCTTTCGCCATCAGGGAAGCGCCGCATCTCCCAGGAACCTAGCTCCCACCCGCGCAGCTCGCATATGCGCGCCGCCATGTGCTCATTGCCCTGCATCGCAAAAACTATCGGATTCATGCGTCGTCCTCGAATGAAATCAGGTTTTTCTGAAGATCGGCATAAGCCCTGGCATAAGCTAGTTCCCCCGGAGAGGCAGCGTGAATTGTCATCAGCACTTGCCCGACGTCAACTCGTGTCCCCACCTGCGCATGAAAAGTCAGTCCCGCCGCTGCAGCTTTGGGCGCGCCCGCCAGCTTGGCGATGCGGGCCAGGCGGCGGTTGTCCACGGCCACTACCTGTCCCGGGCGCGATGCAACCAGATCATAGAGATATGGAGCCGAGGGAGGCACACGCTGGCCGCCCTGTGCGTCGCAAATCGCCTGGAACTTGCGCCAGGCGGCGCCGCTGGCAAGCGTTGCGAGAGCCGTAGCGGCGCCCTCCCCCGGCGGCGCTCTCCCTCCTAGTTCGAGCACGTGCCCGGCCAGCAGCAATGACCGTGAACGCAAATCGGCCGGAGCTCCCGCTTCGTTCTGCAGCACCGCCAGCACGTCTCGCGCCTCCAGTGCTGGTCCAATGCCGCGGCCAATCGGTTGGGTGCCGTCAGTAATGACAGTCTTTACCGTCAAGCCGAAAGCCCGCCCAACGGCGACAAACGTGCGGCTTAGCGATTCAGCCGCAGCGCGCGTTCGCACCTTTGCGGTAGGACCCACCGGAATATCAATCAGGGCATGGCTGGACCCGGCCGCGATCTTCTTGGACAGGACGGACGCGACAAGCTGCCCTTCACTGTCAAAGTCGAGTGGTCGCTCGACCCTGATCAACACATCGTCGGCCGGACTCAGATTCACCGAGCCACCCCACACCACACAACCTCCTTCTCGTGCAACCACGTTGCGGATGCCCGCGATGTCCATGATCACCGGCGCCAATGTTTCCATCGCATCGGCGGTGCCGGCCGGCGACGTGATCGCGCGCGACGATGTCTTCGGAATCACCAAGCCGCACGCAGCGACAATTGGCACGACGATCAAAGTGGTCCGATTGCCAGGCAACCCGCCGACGCAGTGTTTATCGACGATAGGCCTGGTGCCCCAATCGAGTTGTTCGCCGACCGCGACCATTGCCTTGGTAAGGGCGATGACTTCATCCAATTTAAGCCGGTCCCCGGCGCACGCAGCGACAAAGGCAGCGATTTCAATGTCGGTGTAGTTTCCACCAGCGACGTCGCCAATGATTGCCGCAGCGCCCGCGTTCGTGATCTCCCTGCCATATATCTTGCCACGCACAATAGAAAACGACTCGATCGAGGGCGGGTGGGTGACGCGCACGTACATCCCGTCCTCGGCGCCAAGGGCCTTGCATGCCGATTCCGACAGCCCGGCCTCTCCGGGCGCTAATAGGCTGGACACGACAACGTTCAAGGTCGCGATGACGCTGTGCTCGCCCAAGGTGACCGTCACGCGCGAGCGCACTTCAAAGCCTTCGGATTTGCACACATCGCAGTCGCTGCGCATGTATATGACGGGCTCCTGGTAGGTGTTGATCCCCAACCGGCGAACCTTTAGTCCATGAACGAAGGTCGCATTGTCACTTGCCTGACCGGCATCGGAAAACCGTTCCGTCAACCCGCTCACAGGCTCACCTTTTCCAAGTAATCGGGTACCCGACAATTCCACTTGAGCTCGTCCTTGATCTTCACTCTCAACGCCTCGGAGGCGGCCGGTTCGCCGTGGGTAATGAAAGTTTGTTTTGGCGCCTTATGAAAGCCTGATAACCATTTCAGAATTTCGCCGCAATCGGCGTGAGCGGACAGGTTGTCGACGTACTCAACGTGCGCGCGCAGCGGCACAGCGACGCCATGGATCTTGATCGAATCGGCGCCATCGAGCATTTGCGCACCGCGCGTGCCTCCAGCCTGATAGCCGGCAAACAGGATCGTATTGCGCGGATCGCCCGCAAACGCTTTGAGGTGATGCAGCACGCGTCCGCCCGTCGCCATCCCGCTGGCCGAAATGATCACTTTTGGCCCCTGTTTGCGATCAAGTTCTTTCGACTCCTCTACTGTATTTATAATCGTCGCCGCGTGGCACATCGATTCGCATTGTGCCGGTGTCAGGCGATGGTCTGCCCTGTGCTTGTGATAAATCGCCGTCGCGTCCTTGGCCATAGGGCTATCCAGAAATATGGGAAGGAAGCTCGGAATGGCGCCGGATTCCTTAAGCAGGTGCATGTAATACAGCAGGTTTTGCGCCCTGCCCACTGCGAATGCCGGTATGACAACCGCGCCCCCTCGCCCGACAGTGTCCCTGATGGCCTTCCCGAGTGGAATTGTGGGATCGATCGGATCGTGCACCCGGTTGCCGTAGGTCGATTCGACGACCAGGTAGTCGGTCTGCTCGATCGTCGACGGCGACACCATGACAGGATCGTCCAGTCGCCCAAGGTCGCCAGAAAACGTGATGGTCCTGCTGCCGTCATTAATCGCGACAATCGCAGCGCCGAGAATGTGCCCGGCGCGCGCGAGAACGGCACTAAAGCCATCGGCGATCGAAAAGCGCATGTCGAACGGCTTTGGCGCAAAAAACTTCAGCGATCGGCGGGCGTCCTCCGCGGTGTACAGCGGCTCTGCCGGCGTATGCACCGAGTAACCATGGCGATTGGCGAAGGCGGCATCTTCCTCTTGCAAGTGACCGCTGTCGGGCAGAAGTATCCGGCACAGATCGAAGGTCGCCTCGCTGCAGAAAATCTTGCCTTTGAAGCCGGCTTTTACCAATAGGGGCAGGTAGCCGCTGTGATCCAGATGCGCGTGGGTCAGTACAACAGCGTCGAGTTCGGCGGCGTCAAACGGCAAACCAGCCCAGTTGCGCAATCTTAGTTGCTTGTAACCCTGGAACAATCCGCAGTCGACGAGGATTTTGGTGCGCCCCGCGCGCAGGAGATATTTGGAGCCCGTAACTGTTCCTGTCCCGCCCAGAAATTCGATTTGCATTTTGCGCCCTTCTTTGAAGAATGCGAGCGCGACGTGTTGGGCTCGTGCGAATGATCATAGCTGTCCGACAACCTCGAAATCTTTGATCTGCATCAAAACAGATCAGCGCCATTCGTATGTGATTTGCGCGAGTTCCACGTCCAAGGGCCCGCGTAGCGTTCCATACCTTCTGCGAAGGTGACGCCGCAGCTTACCTGGAAGGCGCGATTCCCCTGTCAATGCGCGCCAATTTGATTCACATCAAGGTTTATACAACTTCGCCCGAACTATAGTTAGAACTCCGCTGAACGATTCCTCGCCAACATCTTTGAGGGCGGTGCTAACAAGAGGCGAGCACCACCCGCCCGCACCCACTATGCATAGCAAAGGGAGCCAACCCATGCAACGCGGACCGACTCCGTTGCAATTTTTAGTCGCCGTGAGATGCGGATGACGTCTTCCGAAGAATGCGTCGCCCCATCGCGCGCCGGCCATCGCGCTCGCTTCCCTTCGGAATTGCGAGGCCATGGCATTCTCGTCTTTTCCGCGTTCGCCGTTGCTTTCAGTTCCAGTCTGGTCACTCCATTGCTGCCAGCCATACTGAACCATTTTGGGCTTGCCCTGGAGGTGCAGGCCCGCCATGTCGCATTGCTTACTGGCGCATATCTGCTGGCGATGTTTGTCGCCGCCCCTGTCTTGGGCTACCTGTCCGACCGAATCGACCGCCGGGTCATTCTGCTTTCCGCCATGGGGGTGTACGCATTGTCGCTCTATGGGTTGAGCTCGACGTCCAGCCTGGGCGGACTCTATGCAATCCGCGTGATAGCGGGATTGGGCGCTGGCGGCATCTTGCCTGTGATACAAGCTTATGTGGCCGATTATAGTGCCCGAGAACAGCGCGTGCACCGCTTTGCCTGGATCGTCACGGCGACGTTGACCGGTAGCCTCGCTGGCCCCTATCTTGGCGGCCTGGCGACAGGGAGCGAAGCATGGCCCCGCAGCGGCGCTGCGCCGTCTTTGCACCTGATCACGGAGCAAGTGCTCGCGGCTGCCATACTCTGCAGCGCGTCACTGATTAGCATCGCCTTAATATTTCGCAAACGTGTCCTTTCGCAAGCGGAGGGGCGCGCCGAGCTCGGGATTGGGGCCGCCGGTCTGCCACCGGCGATGTATGGACTCTTTTCGCTGTCCCTGGTCGTTATGTTTGCAGTTGGTGCCTTCGACGCGGGGATGTCGACAATTGCGCGCTCGACACTGCAACTCAGTGCGTCCCAGCTCGCCATGCTATATGCAGAGTGCGCGCTTGTAATGCTGGTCATACAGACATTGTATTTCGCCGAGTGGTTCAAATCCTTTGCTCATCAACATTTGATGTTTCCCGCAATGCTAATCGCTGCGGCTGCCCTTGGCTTCTTTCCATTGGTAAGGACTAGCGGTCAATTGGTTGGCGTCGTCGCCTTGATGGCCGCAGGCGCCGGCGCGATCGCGCCCCTTATTTCGTATCGTGTGTCGATACTCGCCGATGCCCGTCAAGGCACAAGTTTTGGCCTGCAAAGCGCGTTCTCTTACCTGGGACAAGGGTTGGGAGCAATCAGCAGCGGCGTACTTTTCGCATTGGATTCGAAGCTGCCGTACTGGCTTGCTGCAGTGATGTTAATAGCCGGCGCGGTGCGGATCGTCTTGCGTATGCGTCCCCTCTCCAGATGATTTTGTGACCTACGCATGCGACTGCCTCCTTCAATCTCTCGCATCGTCCGCCGCCCAGCTGCTTTGCGATCACAACGCGGCAAAAATCGCCAATGTCTTGGAGGCCGTTTTGGCTCGCCGCTATTCTGGCGAGAACGGGAAGCGTTCGGTTCTTGTTACGCTAACGGTCCAGAAGTTGTCCAGTAGCTGCTCAAGGCAACGTTTCGCCATGCGCGCGTAGCATATGGCCAGCTGATGATTGTTGGGGATCCAGACATGAAAGGCGAGCTGCGGGCAAGTCCACGACAGCGCAGCTACCTCTGGAGCCGCAGCTATGCGATTGAAATCTGTGGGGCTTAACCCGCGTATACATAGGCCAGCCCGTTTCCAGTCCACGGTAGGAGTGGAAACGGGCTGGTAGCCATACCTCGGACCTGCTAACGTTTCTGACGAGAGCATCGGGCACTCGGATCAATTCTTGTGCCGAACAAGATCCAACAAACCATGCGATCGCCGGAAACTTTGAGAACCGCGCCAAACTAAGGGAAGCGCGTTTATCGGAAACCTGCTTTTCAGGGCGTGTGATTTTCGTGCAGAATCGATTCAACACGCCATACTTCATTGCCGACCATAATAATCTTGGTACCATCCTTCGCTTCCATGATGTGCCCTGGCTTCATGTAGCCGGTTCGTCCGAGTTTGTCCTCCATCCCCATTTTCCCGTCCTTGAAAATATAGACGGTTGACCCGTCCTTCAATTCAATCTTTTTCTGAACTTTGCTCGGATCGACGGCCTGAGCCGATAGAGCTACCAGCGTGGCAACTGTTGCCAATAAAGTTTTCGCGAACATTTTCGCTCCTTAACAGTAGTTGTTGTTCGATCCGCACCCATAGCGCCGGGCGGATTATGAGGCCCACGGATACTTCCATTACTTGTGCCTACCCTACGCAGATCGGCCTCAAGATTCATTGATGCACATCAAATCGAGGCGGATTGGTATTGGTCCGTCGCAAGCGCATTTCATCGGATCGTTGACCCGTGGCGGGCTACGGGGGCTTCCCACGCGAGTCACCGGAGTTCAAATTAGCATGCTGCGAACATCTTGGTCTTCGCTACCCATTGGACGATCCGGGCCACCCGTTGAACATCACCTTCGATTCTCGTATCTCCAATCCTCCGATGACGTCTGCCAAATAGAAACGTGGAAGATCACAACATCTGCTGCGTTAGTCGGGGACGCAAAAGAAGAGACGGCCATGGTGTCCCAGTTGTGCCGACTCAATTTCAAATGGAGGACGGCACACTACGATGGAGATATTGCCATGTACAGGGTGCCTAATATGTTCAATAAAAATATGCCAACCGTAAAGCGGTTGCACCGTACAAATCTCGACCATGATTACTACCATTCCATGCTTATCTCGGTCCTGCGCGGCCTGGCTGCCATCCAAGTTGCCGCCGCCCACATACGCGCCCAGTTCTATCCGGGCCTGAAGGAGGTGACCGAGCCTAGCCTGTTCTACCAGGCCTTCGCCTTCTTCACCGGCTTCGCGCACCAGGCGGTTGTGGTCTTCTTCCTTCTCAGCGGGTGGCTGGTGGGCGGCGCCTTGCTCAACAAGTATCGCGAAAAGCACTGTCTCGTCACCTACGGCATCGACCGGATTACGCGCCTGTGGATCGTCCTGATCCCGGCGTTCGGCTTGTCGCTGTTGCTTGGCGCCGTCACGGGCACGGTCGATCCGACGCGCGCGAGCCTTTCGCCGACCAACGAATTTTCGGTCGCCACCTTCGTGGGCAACCTGTTTGGCTTGCAGGACATGTGGGTGCCGCGCTATGGCGGAAATTTCGCCCTGTGGAGCCTGGCAAACGAAACCTGGTACTACGTGCTGTTCCCGTTCCTGCTCACCCCGTGGATCACGAAGAGCAAGGTGGCGAGGGTGTTCGCCGCCGTGGCCGGCATCGCTCTCGCCTCGTTTCTTAGCTTTCCGATCCTGCTGTTCTTCGCAGTGTGGCTGATGGGAGCGGCCGCTTCACGCCTCAAGATCGAGGCGAGCGGGACGGTGAAACTAGGGCTGCTGACATTGCTCGCTGTCCTGTCGATCTATTTTCGGCTCACCGGCAACAACGACAAGCTCGAACCGATTTCGTTTGGCCAGGACGTTGCCCTCAGTGCCGTCTTTTTGGCGTTGCTGTGCTGCCTCCAGACGCGCGCCGACATGACCCTCCCGGCATGGCAGAAGCTGAAAAAGGGAGGTGATGCACTGGCCGCATTTTCGTTTACGCTCTATGTCGTCCACGTTCCACTGATCCTTGCAGGGCGCCACCTGCTCAATCTGACCGATGCGCGGCGTCTGTCGCCTCACAGCGCTGGCGATTTCGCCATCTACCTGGTCTTGCTGGCGGCGATTGTCGGATTCGCCTACCTCTTTCACCTTCCGTTTGAGGCGCAGACTGTCCGAGTCCGGAGTAAGCTCAAGGCGTTGTTGCTTGGAAAGAGCGTCAAGCGCGATGCGCCGGGCGCATCCGGACTCGAACCCGTGCCCCTCCCGCCGGCGTCGCTGTTCGATACCGTGATCCTCCCCTATTCCAAAACCATCGCCGCGAGCGGCAAGGCGCCGTTTGCGGTGGAGCCGGATATCAGCCGCCTCAGCTATTACGTCCGGCGCACCAGAAGCACCATGAAGCCGGAGGACTTCAATGGCGCGTCGTGTGCAGACGAGACGGAGTTCGAGCAGTGCATGGCTGCGCACTGGACGCGTGTCGGGCGCCATGACCTTGCCGCGCACGCCGGCCGGTTCGCGGCTGAGGCGCGCACTGCCAGGCTCGCGCGGGCCAAGACGCAGACGACTGGGGACCCATCGCCATATATTTACGCCATGTTCTGAGAGCGCATAAGCGGCATGGGTCATGCAGCTGGCTTCACCAGTTGCCCGCATGCCGAGGAAAGCCTCCCATGCCACGCAACGGCCACGGGTACATTTTGGTCGTAGCCACATTGGAAGTCGGGCGTATCTCGGCAACCAGGTCGAATGTGAACAGCGTATTCGCTGGAAGCGAGCCGTCCAGCGCATGCCGCGAGCGAGGTGCTGTTCGGAAAGCTCCAGGGGTGCCTTCACCCGGCAGCGCCCCGCCTGACACTTGATCTGGAAGATTCAGTCCAGTTCGTACGTTGACTGCCAGTCTTCCGTGTCTCTCAGCGCGGGCTGCTCCCGGCGCCACAGGACTACATCCTCCAGCACCAGCAGATCCATTTCTGTGCGCATGAAACAGCGATACGCGTCTTCCGGCGTGCAGACGATCGGTTCGCCGCGCACGTTGAACGATGTATTGACCAGCATCGGGCAGCCAGTCAGTTTCTCGAAAGCCGTAATCAGTGCGTGGAACTGGGGATGCGTGTCGGCGTCGACGGTCTGGATCCGCGCCGAGTAGTCGACGTGGGTGACTGCCGGAACGTCGCTACGCGCCTGGTTGATCAGGGCGCACATATCGTCGTCGCCTTGGTCGAACCCTGAAATATCCATAGGCAGGCGCCGGGACTCATTGATCGGGGCGACCAGGAGCATGTAAGGGCTGTCGCAGTCGAGGCCGAAATAGTCGCGGCAGCGCTCGCGCAGCACGCTGGGCGCGAACGGCCGGAACGACTCCCGGTACTTGATCTTGAGGTTCATTGTCGCCTGCGTGGTGGCGCTACGCGGATCGCCGAGGATCGAGCGAGCTCCGAGCGAGCGCGGGCCGAACTCCATGCGCCCGCACAGCCAGCCGACCGTTTTTCCTTCGGCCAGCGCCGCGGCGACCAGCGTGACGCGCTCGGTCAGGTCGGCGATATGCACGTGTGGGTATTCGTGACGATTCAGGAACGCCAGAACTTCGGCAGTGCTGTAGGCAGGCCCGAGATAACTGCCGCGCTGCGCGTCGCGCCCTTTAGGGCACACGGTGCGCGGCTGGCCGAAGTAGGCGTGATGGGCAAGCAGTGCCGAGCCCAGTGCGCCTCCCGCGTCGCCAGCGGCAGGCTGGATCCACACCCGCTCGAATACGCCAGCCTCGATCAGCTTTCCGTTGGCGACACAGTTGAGGGCGACGCCGCCCGCCATGACAAGGTTCGACTCCCCGGTGATGGCGCGCAGGTGGCGCGCCGTACCCAGCACGATTTCCTCGGTGATTTTCTGCACGCTGGCCGCCAGGTCCATCTCGCGGCGGGTAATCGGCGACTCCGGTTCACGCCGTGGCCCGCCGAAGAGTTGCGCAAAACGGTCGTTGGTCATCGCCATCTCGCTCAGGTAGCCAAAATAGGCTGTGTCAAGCCGGTAGGAGCCATCGCTGCGGACGTCGATCAGGTGCTTGAGCATCAGTTCGTAATAGCGTGGCCGTCCATATGGCGCCAGGCCCATCAACTTGTATTCGCCCGAGTTGACCTTGAACCCGCAGTAATACGTCAGCGCGCTGTAGAGCAAGCCCAGCGAATGCGGATAGTTAATTTCGTACAGCAGCCTGACGGTATTGCCGTCGCCGCTGCCAAAGCTCGTCGTTGCCCACTCCCCCACTCCGTCGATCGTCAGAATGGCTGCCTTCTCGAAGGGCGAAGGATAAAACGCGCTTGCCGCGTGCGCCATGTGGTGCTCCGAGAACAGGACCCGGCCTTCCTTCCCCAACGTGCCGATCGCGCGCCGGACGTGCTCCTCGACCCACACCTTGTCTCCAAGCATCTGCTCCGATGCCTCGTTGAACTGATCTCTGCCCTTCTCGCCGGCCATCAGCGCGTTCCCGACGACACGGTCGTACGTGGCGAGGGGATTGTCATAGAAAATCACCGCGTCAAGCTCGGCTGCGCTGACAAATCCCTCCTCAAGGCAGTAGTTGATTGCGCCGACCGGGAAACGGGGGTCATGCTTCTTGCGCGAGAAGCGTTCTTCCTGGGCTGCGGCGACGATGACCCCGTCGCGCACCAGGGCCGCCGCCGCATCATGGTAGAAGGCGGAGATACCGAGAATCAGTTTTGACATGGGCGAAGCCTTTCTTCAATCACGAGACGCCAGCAGGCGTTCGAGAACCGGCACGAGGGAGTCTGCGATGGCGCGGTGGCCGGCAGGCGTGTAGTGGATATCGGTCTCCCAGCGGAAGGCGCGCCGTTGCGTTCGTTCGTATGCGAGCAAGGCTGGCAGCGGATCGTGCAGCGCGCAGCCCGTTTCGGCCGCGACTTCCGCAAAGCGTGCCTGGTAGGGGCCAGGGTCGCATACCTCGTCCAGATGCTGCGGCAGGGGTAATGGCATGAGCACGACAGGCATGTCCAATTCGGCAATCCATTGGCGCAGGATGGCGCGCATCAGCTGCCAGCCGGTGGACCCGGGTGAATCGTACGCGGGCAACGGCTGGTAGCGGATGAGGCGCTGAATCACTTCGCGGGCACCGAGCGCGGTGACAAGGCCGCGCAGGGCCGGGAAACGCCCCCCGGTATCGACCGCCGCCTGATCCTGCGCTGGCAACTCGTCGAAGGAGATCGGCTCGGCCGGAGGCGGCACCTGGTGCAGCTGCAAGCGGGTTCCTGCCAGCGTGAAATACGGCTTGGCATAGAGCCGTTCACGGCCGCTGGCGTCCTTATGCGGGCGATAGCGCGCGACGATCCGGCGCACGTTCTCAACGAATACCGCGATGATCACCGCATCGTGCTCGATGTCTTGGGCGAATTCCCGCCAAACGAGGTACTGCTGATCCGTGCCGGTGGACGACACGCCAAAGTTGTAGGTTTCCAGATCCGCCACGCGATGCTCCAGCAGATCGGAATAGCGCTCCTGGTTCGATACCGCGTCGCCGGCGGTGAACGAGTCTCCAAAGATAAGTGCTCTTCTGACGCCGGGCGTACGCGCCCTGGAAAACTGCCGTTCAGACCGAAAGCCTGCCTCATTGGTTTTGAGAAGATAGCCGCCCCCTTCATGGGCGATGCGGGCCTTCAGATGGGGAATGAAACGATAGCCGATCACGGGATGGTATTCGTAGACCTGTCGCATAGTGTTCCTTACATAATGGAAATCGTGCCGGCGCGCCGGGTGGACCGTTATACTTTCCATCATGGTCAGACGAGGCACCGAGATCCATGTTCCAGGTCAAGAGGACGATCCCGTACCGACGCGCGACTGACGCAAATCAAGACGCAGTGCGGTAAACGGACATCACATTACAGATTTGTAATCTGGCAGAGCGCTTTTTGTCATCCAGACTGGGTACACTGACATCACACAATGCTCCCGAGACTGACGCTCAAGCGCCAAGCCGCCAGGGATCGATCAATGACCATGTCTAAAGCCGGGATCCATGCGATGAGTTCCTCGCGCAATTTTCGCTGCGTTACAGCGCTCGTTACGCTCTTTTGCCTGTTGTTCATGCAACTGGCTGTTGCTGCGTACGCCTGTCCGGGAGAGGTGCCGCCCCCGATGGGAGAAGCGTCAGCGCACGCGGTTGCGGGAGTGCCGCCCGACGCTGCATCAGGCTGTGCGGGCACGGACATGGAACAGCCCAGCCTTTGCCATGCCCATGACCAGGTAGGCAATCAATCACTGGACAAGCCGGAGCTTCCGCAGGTGCAGCCGTTCATGGCAGCCAACATGGTGCGGGCCCTCGCTCTGTTCGACGCTCCTGCAGCAACATGGGCCGCCAACCAGCACAAAGACTACTCAGACCGGACATCCGAACCGTCTCTCGCCATCCGACACTGCTGTTTCCGGATTTAACCTGCCATCACGCTCAGTCTGCCGTCGCCGCGCATAGTGCGTGCGCCGCTGTCCATTGTCGTCTGGAGGTTTCATGCACCATCACATCATCGTCTCAACGTGGGCTTTGGCCGCGAGGGCCCGGCTTTATGGCACCGCTGCGCTCATCGTTGCCATCGCCGCTGGCACATATGCCCCGCAGGCGGCCGCCTCGCCCGCGCAGCTCACGCTGGACGGCGCGCGCCAGCTGGCCGTGGATCGATCGCGCCAGCTTGTCGCGCAGGACTACGCCGTATCCGCGACGCGCGACCTGGCGATAGCCGCCGGCCAGCTTCCCGATCCGGTGCTCAAGGTTGGCGTCGACAACGTACCGCTCAGCGGTGGGGATCGATTCAGCCTGACGGGCGACTTCATGACCATGCGGCGCGTCGGTCTTATGCAGGAACTGACGCGGTCAGGCAAGCGCCAGCTGCGCGCGGCGAGACTGGAGCGCGAGGCGGAAAAGACGCTGGCTGAAAAACGCCAGACGAGCGCCAATATCGAACGCGACACAGCATTGGCCTGGCTGGAACGCTTTTACGCCGAAGCCATGGCCAGGGTGATTGCCGAACAGGGAACGCAGGCCAGACTGGAAATCGAGGCGGCCAATGGCGCCTATCGCGGCGGCAGGGCGAGCCAGTCAGAGGTGCTGGCCGCCCGCAGCGCCTTCGCCGCCTATGAAGACCGCGCGAGCGAGCTGCGGCGGCGCGTGCGCAATGCCACGACGATGCTTGCGCGCTGGATCGGCCCCGCCGCCGAGCTCGCCCTGGCTGGCAAGCCCACCATGGATACGATTGGGCTTGATGCCGCGACCCTCGAACGGCAGCTCGCGCAACATCCGCAAGTGCTTGTGTTGTCGAAACAAGAAGAAATTGTCCGTACGGACGCGCAACTGGCCCAGGCGAACAAGCAGGCGGACTGGAGCGTGGAAGTGGCATACCAGCAGCGCGGACCGTCCTATTCCAACATGGTCTCGATCGAACTGTCGGTCCCGCTGCAATGGGACCGGAGGAGCCGCCAGGACCGGGAACTCTCGGCCCGGCGGGCGATGGTCGAACAGGCGAAGGCCGAGCGCGAGGAAGCGCTGCGCGGATATATCGCCGAAACCCGCGCCCAGATCGGTGAATGGGAGAACAACCGCGAACGCAGCGGGCGATACGAACGCGAACTCGTCCCCCTCTCCCTCGAGAGAACGGCGGCGACACTGGCAGCGTACAGAGGAGGCAAGGCCAGCCTGGCCGATGTCCTGGCGGCGCGGCGCGGCCAGATCGATGTCCAATTGCAGGCGCTGCAGCTGGAGGCCGATACGGCGCGACTTTGGGCCCAGCTTGTATTCCTGCTTCCGTCAACATACGTTTCCCGCATTTCTCATCCTACAGTCACAGAGGGAGCACAATGAAAAACAAGTCGATAACCCTGACCTGCATCGCCGCGCTCATTGCCGTTGCAGGGGGATTCTTTCTCTACAACCTGGGAATGGAGCGCGGAGCGAAGGCTGGCCCGTCCTCGGGCGTGGCCGCATCCGGGAAAGCCGGCCGGACGGGCGCCGCCGCGCCAGGCGATGGAAGAAAAGTGCTGTACTGGCACGACCCGATGGTGCCAGGCCAGAAATTCGACAAGCCCGGGAAATCGCCGTTCATGGACATGCCACTCGCTCCCGTCTACGCGGGCGACGCAGGAGACGAAGGCAAAGTCAATATCAGCGCGCGAATGCAGCAAAATCTCGGTGTGCGTACCGCCGCGGTCACGAAAGGCAAGCCTGACGTCACCGTGCAGGCCGTAGGCAGCATCGGCTACAACGAACGCGACGTGGCGCTGATCCAGGCGCGGGGCAATGGCTATGTCGAGCGTTTGCACGTGCGTGCCCTCTTTGACACGGTTCGCAAAGGTCAGCCATTGGCAGAACTGTACGTTCCCGATTGGGTCGCCGCCCAGGAGGAGTACCTGTCCGTGAAGCGCATGGGCGCTGCCGGTACGGCGTTACTGGCGGCGGCCCGGCAGCGCATGCGGCTGGCGGGCATGTCCGACGATCAGGTGCGGCGCACCGAGGCCGATGAAAAGGTCTCCGCAAGGATCACCATCGCAGCGCCGATCAGCGGCGTGATTACCCAGCTCGATGCGCGCGAGGGCATGACCGTCGCCACCGGCGCGCCGCTGTTTCGCATCACTGGCACCGACACCGTATGGGTCAATGCGGAAGTGCCCGAAAGCATGGCTGCCTTGGTTGGTCCGGGCGCAGTCGCCGAGATACGTTCACCGGCATTCGAAGACAAGGTTTTCAGGGGCAAGGTAAGCGCTCTTCTTCCCGACGTCAACGTCGCCACACGCACACTGAAGGCCCGCGTCGAAATCGCCAATCCGGGCGGGCTCCTGGTGCCCGGCATGTTCGCGAACATCTCCCTTCGCGCGGCGGAGCGTCGCGCCGTCCTTCTGGTCCCGTCGGAAGCGGTGATCGAGACTGGCGAGCGTAGTGTCGTCATGGTGTCCGAGGGCCAGGGCAAATTCCACGCGGTCGATGTCGATGCCGGAGCGGACGCGAATGGCATGACCGAAATCCGCAAGGGCCTGGACGAAGGGCAGCTGGTTGTCGTTTCGGGGCAGTTTCTCATCGATTCGGAAGCGAGCCTGAAAGGGGCTGTATCTCGCATGGGCGAGGTGCGCCCTCCCTCCCCGGCTGCGCGAACGGAACCGGTCCTGCATCGCGGCGAAGGGACGGTGGAGCAGCTCGATGGCAAGGAAATCACCCTGTCCCATGGCCCGATTCCGACCTTGAAATGGGGCGCGATGATGATGGGTTTCCAAATGCCGGCCGGCGGATTGCCACGCAACATCGTCGTCGGCGACAAGGTCTCCTTTACTCTGCGCGAGACAGCCGACGGGGCGTACCAGATAGCAACAATTAGCCGCCTGCCAGGGAGCGCGAAATGATCGCCGCTCTGATTCGCTGGTCCATTATCAACCGCTTCCTGGTCATCCTCGCCACCCTGATGCTCACGGCATGGGGCCTCTGGTCGCTGGCGCGCACGCCGCTCGACGCCATTCCCGACCTGTCCGACGTGCAGGTCATCATCAGGACCAGCTATCCGGGGCAAGCGCCGCAGATCGTGGAAAACCAGGTCACCTATCCGCTAACGACGACGATGCTGTCGGTGCCCGGCGCGAAAACCGTGCGCGGCTACTCGTTTTTCGGCGATTCGTTCGTCTACATCCTGTTCGAGGATGGCACCGATCCTTACTGGGCGCGCTCGCGGGTGCTCGAATACCTGAACCAGGTGCAATCGCGCCTGCCCGCGCAGGCTAAGACCGCACTGGGCCCTGACGCCACGGGCGTGGGCTGGGTGTACGAATACGCGCTGGTCGACAGGACAGGCAAGATGGACCTGTCCCAGCTGCGCGCGCTGCAGGACTGGTTCCTCAAGTACGAACTGAAGGCCGTGCCCAACGTGTCGGAAGTGGCCAGCGTCGGCGGCATGGTACGGCAGTACCAGATCGTGCTCGACCCCGCCAAATTGCGCGCCTATGGCATCACCCATGGCCGTGTGACCGAGGCGGTACAGAAGGCGAACCAGGAGGCCGGCGGCTCGGTGCTGGAACTGGGCGAAGCAGAATATATGGTGCGCGCCTCAGGCTACCTTGCCTCGCTCGACGATTTTCGCAAGATCCCCTTGACGAGCACCGAAGCCGGCGTTTCGGTAAGGCTGGGCGACGTCGCACGGATCCAGATCGGGCCGGAGATGCGACGCGGCATCGCGGAACTCAATGGCGAGGGCGAAGTGGCTGGCGGTGTCATCATCATGCGCTCAGGCAAGAACGCGCTCGACACCATCGACGCCGTCAAGGCCAAGCTGGAAAAGCTCAAGCCAGGCCTGCCGCAAGGGGTCGAGATCGTGCCGGTCTACGACCGCTCGAACCTGATCAGGCGCGCCGTCGGGAACCTGCAAACCAAACTGATCGAAGAATTCGTGGTCGTGGCGCTCGTGTGCGTGCTATTCCTGTTCCACATGCGCTCGGCGCTGGTCGCCATCGTCACCCTTCCGATCGGCATCCTGATCGCGTTCATCGTCATGTACTACCAGGGCGTCAACGCCAACATTCTGTCGCTGGGGGGCATTGCGATCGCCGTCGGGGCGATGGTCGACGCGGCTGTCGTCATGATCGAGAACGCCCACAAGCATATCGAAGCATGGAACCATTGCCACCCCGGCGAAAAACTCGAAGGCGACGAACATTGGCGCGTCATTGCCGACGCGGCCGCCGAAGTCGGGCCGGCGCTGTTCTTCTCGCTCCTGATCATCGTGCTCTCCTTCATTCCCGTCTTCACGCTCGAAGCGCAAGAAGGCCGGCTGTTCTCGCCGCTCGCCTTCACCAAGACCTACGCGATGGCCGCCGCCGCGATCCTGGCCGTCACCCTGATCCCGGTGCTGATGGGCTATCTGATCCGCGGCCGAATTCCCGATGAGCAGGCCAATCCGCTCAACCGTTTTCTCATCGCCCTGTATAGGCCGGCGCTAGAAATCGTCTTGAGGTTCCCGAAGGCCACCGTCGCCGGCGCCTGCCTTGCCGCCCTGGCGACCGTGGTCCCTCTGATGCAGCTCGGCGGGGAGTTCATGCCGCCGATTGACGAAGGCGATCTGCTCTACATGCCATCGGCGCTGCCTGGCCTGTCGGCAGGCAAGGTGTCGGAATTGCTGCAGCAGACCGACCGCCTGATCAAGACGGTTCCGGAAGTGCAAAGCGTGTTTGGCAAGGCCGGGCGCGCGGAGACGGCGACCGATCCGGCGCCGCTGGAGATGTTCGAAACGACCATCCAGTTCAAGCCGCGCGACCAGTGGCGCGCCGGCATGACGACTGCAAAACTGGTCGAGGAACTGGACCGGACGGTCAAGGTGCCTGGATTGTCGAATATTTGGGTCCCGCCGATCCGCAACCGGATCGACATGCTGGCCACCGGCATCAAAAGCCCCGTTGGCATCAAGGTCGCTGGCGTCAGCTTGCAGGAAATCGACCGTATCACCGCCGAAGTAGAGCGCAGCGTCAAGAAAATCCCGGGCGTATCGTCGGCCTTGGCCGAACGCCTGAACGGGGGGCGCTATGTCGACATCGTCATCGACAGGGACGCGGCCGCGCGCTACGGCATGAATGTGGCCGACCTCCAGAGCGTTGTTGCCGCAGCAATCGGCGGCGACAATATCGGCGAGACCGTGGAAGGACTGCAGCGCTTTCCCATCAGTGTGCGATATCCGCGCGAGGTCCGCGACTCGGTCGAGAAACTGCGCCAGCTGCCGGTGCTGACCGAGCGCGGGGTGCCGATCCGCCTGGGAGACGTGGCGGCAATCAGGATCAGCGACGGCCCGCCCATGCTAAAGAGCGAGAACGCGCGCCTGTCGGGCTGGGTGTATGTCGACATTCGCGACCGGGCATTGAGCGCTGTCGTACGCGACATGCAACAGGTCGTGGCGCGGGAGGTCAGGCTGTCGCCAGGTTACTCAATTTCCTGGTCCGGCCAGTTCGAGTACCTCGAGCGGGCCAGCGCCAGACTGAAAGTCGTTGTCCCGGCGACCCTGCTCATCATTTTCGTGCTGCTGTACATGACGTTCAAGCGTTTCGACGAAGCACTGCTGATCATGGCCACGTTGCCATTCGCGCTTGCCGGCGGTTTCTGGCTTTTGTGGCTGCTGGGGCACAACCTGTCGGTCGCCAGCGGCGTGGGGTTCATCGCCCTGGCCGGAGTGTCCGCCGAGTTCGGCGTGATCATGCTGCTCTACCTGAAAAATGCCTGGGAGGGACACCAGAGCATGGGTGAACTCGGGGAAAAGCATTTGCTCGACGCGATACGGGAAGGGGCAGTAATGCGAGTCAGGCCCAAGGCGATGACGGTTGCCGTGATCATCGCCGGCCTTTTGCCGATCATGATCGGCTCGGGCGCGGGCTCGGAGGTGATGCAGCGCATCGCGGCGCCCATGGTGGGCGGCATGATTACCGCCCCGCTCCTGTCAATGTTCGTGGTCCCGGCCGTATATCTACTTTTGCGCCGTCGGCAGTTCCCTGCTGCGCCTGCGCTCCCGGCTTTCCAAGGAGCGACCGATAACAACTGAACGGGCCTCGGTGCGACTTACCCAGTGCTCCCGCGGCAGCGAACCACGGCAGGCCTTGCGGTGACGGGACGGTCGCGCCGGAAACCGGGATTGCGCGGCCTGTCTCCCGACTCCACACGCGGCCAGACAGGACGTCGCGGCCTTGCCGCGATCGGTCCTGCCGCTATTTCAACGGGGGACAAAATGCGGGCCAAAGGCCTTCCGGACGGGCGATGGCATGGTGAATGCGGAAACCGGCCTGGGGTGTGGACAGGTCATGGAGCAGGTAGACCAGCCTGACGGAATGCCATTCACTCGGCAGTGGACCATAGACGGTTTCTTCGGCCTCCCATGTCAGCATGACAACCTGCCACCCTGTGGGGAGTTCACGGACGCACCATAGCGCCCCTCCTTTTTCCAGAAAATCACGTTCTTCCTTGTTGACCGAAATGGACACGTCTCCTCCAGAACATTTCGATGAAGCGCCGACGCGGTCCCCTACCGCGGGTATGGTCGCCAGGGCTCTGCTGCGAGAGCCTCACTGCCCGATTCGCAACAGGTTTGCGGCCACGTATCGGTGCGGTGGCACAACCAGGTTGACAGGCGCAGGAACATTTTTATATACGCGGCCAGCGAAATCGAACATCGATCCGTGACACGGACAATAGAACCCGCCCACTCCCCCATTGTCGTCGCCCGGCAATTGCGTGCGGAAATTGGGCACACAACCGAGGTGCGTACAGATCCCGATCAGCACGGCCCATTCAGGCCTCACGGAGCGCAGGCGGCTATTCGCATAGCCAGGTTGCTCCGAGTGTGCAGAGAACGGATCGGCCAGCATCTCCGTACGGCTTTCCAGGGAGGCGATCATTGCCGGGGTGCGGCGCAGTATCCACACAGGCTTTCCTCGCCATGCAACGGTTGCCATGGCGCCAGCGGCGATGCTCCCAAGATCCACATCGACCGGGGCACCGGCGGATTTCGCGCGCTCGCTCGGCGCGAGGCTGGCGACAAAGGGGATCGCTGTGGCGACCCCGACAACGGCCCCAACGGTGGCGGTGGCGCCCAACAACCATCGCCGTTCGTTCGGGACAGACGCGGTGGCGCCGGCAGGATCATTCATGCGTTGGTTTCCAATTAGGTGATGCGTTCGCCATAGCGTGGGAATCCGGACTCAGGTAAGCGACCTCGCCAGCGAGCCGAGTGACGTTTTGGCACCGGGACCACGCGCCGCACGCCGCATATCTCCGCACGAAGGCGCGGGCAGTCAAGCCCGCGGGCTGAAGCGCATCAGTCTTTCAAACTCGTCATTTCGCCTTTCGGGAGGACCAATGGACATGGACGATGGTCCATTTGTCGCCCGTTTTTTCCAGCACGGCCGTTTCCGTCCCCATCACATGGATCTCCTTGCCTTTGGAAGTGCCTTTCGTTTCGGTCTCCTGCCAGACAATGGCTGTCTTGCCTTCGGTGCGCTCGCCCTGGCCCAGCACTTTGCGGCTGGCCGTTTTTGAAAACGCAATATCGCCGTCCAGGTGATGGCTTGCATATTCCGCGCGCGAACGCTCGACATAGCCGGACTCGAAAATGAGCACCTCGGGCGACAGCAAGGCAACAGCGGCCGCCTTGTCGCCGCTCGTCAGCGCCGCGTGAAACGCCTCGACCGCTTCGCGCGGCCCGGTCGCCCATGCCGGGGAACTGATCAAACCAGCCATCAACATCGCTGCGATCTTGTGCATCCTGAACCTCCAAAAAAGTATGAGCTTCCGATACTAATGCCTTAGCTGTTCCTGAACAATCGCCGCGCTGCGCAAGACAGGCCGAAATGCCCCAGATGACTAAAACGTAATCTAGCCGTCACGTGGCTGTTATCGACGCGTGGCTAAAATGAAAATCTGGTTGCGCGACCGGTCCGACGCGTCCTGCAACGGAAAATTGGGCGGGCTGGACCGTGAAAGCATGTAGCGGCGCAACCATGCTTAACATTGGGCTCCGGAATGCAATGTTGTCGTTCGCGCTTTCCGGAGTACGGTAGTGCAACATCGCGCCAAGCTCGATCCAGCCATAACAGAGAAGGCAACATGAAGATCCTGATCGTTGAAGATGAGCCGAAAACGGGAGACTACCTCAAACAGGGCCTCGTCGAAGCCGGATTCGTGGTCGATCTTGTCAGGGATGGGGAAGAAGGCCTTCATCATGCGCTGACCGACGCCTACCACCTGATGGTGCTCGACGTCATGCTTCCAGGCATGGACGGATGGGCTGTCCTTCGCGGCGTTCGCAAATCGGGGAAGGATATGCCCGTGCTGTTCCTGACGGCGCGCGACCATGTGGACGACCGCGTGCGCGGGCTTGAACTCGGCGCGGACGACTACCTGGTGAAACCCTTTGCTTTCTCCGAACTGCTCGCCAGGGTCCGGACATTGTTGCGCCGCGGCGGCAAGAGCAAGGAATCGGAATTCCTGCGCGCGGCCGACCTGGAACTGGACTTGATCCGGCGGCGCGTCAACCGTTCCGGGCAGCGCATCGATCTCACGGTCAAGGAATTTGCACTGCTCGAACTGCTGCTGCGCCGCCAGGGCGAAGTCCTGCCCCGGTCCCTGATCGCCTCGCAGGTGTGGGACATGAATTTCGATAGCGACACGAACGTCATTGATGTGGCGGTGCGCCGCCTGCGCGCTAAAATGGATGAGGGATTCCACCCAAAGCTCATCCATACAGTGCGCGGCATGGGATACGTCCTGGAGATGCCCCCATGCCCCTGATCGATGTGGCCACGCCTATGCACCATGGCGTTACCTGATGGCGGCGTGTACGTCGTGGCCATGGACAAGCACTGCGAACCGCTCACACCGGCTGACCCAGGCCCGCCGGCGCAAACGGGAATGCCGACAGCGTTTGGCAAGCCTTCGCCTGGCAGCGGGGATGTCTTCTCCAGGAAGGCGCGGATGCATCTTGACCCCGCCGATTGCTCCCCGCAGGGCGACACTTCGACCGTCGACGGGCGTGCGCTCTCCTGACATGGTACGACAGGGACGTTCAAGCGCGAGGCGTCGATTGCTATAGCGGGAAAATATGCGCCGGCGGCGCGACGGCTTTTAGCGCCGCCATGACTTCATCACCATCCAGGCCTCTCCCGCACCTTCGACAGGAATTCCCTTTTGCAGCCAGAACCGATCATAGCAACGCCCGCCGCCCTCCTCCCCCATGCAGCCCTGATGGAGCGCTGGCGAGGGGACGCCGCAGGCGCCTATCAAAGCTGGTTCCTGTGGGAGGAACGGCTCAAGAACTTCCGTTCGATCAGACGGGGACTGCAAGTCGTCGTCCAGGAGATACGCGACAACACTTTCGGTAACTGCTATCGCGGCTCATCCCTCGAAACGGTCGTACACTCCATTGCCGAACAGCGCCAGATTTTCAAAGGAGCCGACCATGCGTTTCTGTGGAAACCAAAGCTGCGGATACCCGACATTTATGAAAACCGCGAGCATCAGCTGGCCTTCGGGCGCTTCCTCGATACGTGCCTGTGCTGTGACACCGATGCAGAGCTGGTGCAGGCCGTGCGCGACCTCGATGCAAAAAATATCAAGGGTCTTGGGCCAGCGAGCGCAAACCTGTTGTACTTTCTTCATCCAACGATCCTGCCGCCCACCAATACCGCCATCATCGGGGGATACAACCTCCTGACGGGCGCCAACGTGAAGCTCGGACGCTGGTCGGAATATCTGGCGATGCGGCAGGGGATCATGGCCCTGAACCGCCAATACCGTTCGCTGCTATCGAACGACCTTGGGGCGCTTGCCGGGCTGTTGTTCGACATCGGCGCCGGCCGCTATCCGATCGCAAAACCAGGCGACACCTCGGAGTGGAAACTGGCGCTAGCCCAGGTTTGCGTGGAGAACGCGGCGGCGGCGAAGGCCCGCATGACCGCCCTGACGAACGACCATACGCATACCGAAATCCAGGGCTGGCTGCGCGACCTTGGACTGGCCCTCGGTTACGACGTCTGGATCGCCAGCAATGACAAGAACCGACCGTACCTCGGCAACCGTTTGTCGGAAGGTTGTCTGGACAAGCTGCCCGCTGCCATCTCAAGTGTTGGCGCCGCCGACACGATTGCCCTGATCGACGTCCTGTGGATTTCGCGGCCGACGTCAAAGATCACGGCCGCCTTCGAAGTCGAGCACAGCACCAGCATCTATTCGGGGATCGTTCGCATGCTCGACCTGGCGCTGGGCGTTCCGGACCACGGCGACGCAGCGTTCTTCCTGGTCGCCCCCGATGTGCGCGAGCATGACGTCAGGGCCCAATTTGCCCGGCCCGCGTTCTCGCGCGTGTCTGAGCTCGACGTGCGATACCTTGGGTACAGTCAGCTGAAAGAGCATAGGGAATCGATCGCACGCTTTGGTAGCGGCCTGAAGGGGATTATTGCGATCTCAGCCTCGCTCGCGTCCTGACACTGCAAGCGCGGCATCGTGTGATTCGCACAGCCGGTTGTGGATCGCGGTCGCGGCCGCAGCAGCCTGGCCACACGCGATGGTGATCTGGTTCAGTCCCTGCACCACGTCACCTGCGCAATAAAGTCCCGCCACCGTCGTCTGGAAATGCCGGTCCACGAGAAGCTGTCCTTCCCGGTCGCGGCGGGCGCCAAGATCGGCGGCCAGTTTCGAATTGACCATGAGGCCCAGCGCGGAGTAGAGGACATCGAAACGATGGGCGCTTCCATCGAGCAGCTCGACATCGATCGCAGGACCGGAAGCGTCGAACAGCAGCGCCGCGTCGTTGCCATCGAGCAATTTGATATTTTTTCTCTGCAGGCGGTCGCGGTCACTCTCCTTAATCGACATGCAAAAATCCGTCGTGATCAAGGTAAGATCGTCGGCAAAATGGCGCACAAAGATGGCCTCGGCGACGCCATGCTCGCCAGCGCCTAACACCGCGACCTTTTTCCCGATGGCTTCGAAACCATCGCACACCGGGCAGTAGCGCACACATCCCTGCAGGATGGCGGCCTCAAGATGGGCCACCTCGGGGCGCACGTCCTTCGATCCGGTCGCCACCAGAACAGTCCTGGTATGGATCCGGACGCCATCGATGTTCACCAGGAAGGTGCCGTCAGCGCACTGAATTATCTCCCGCGCGGTGCAAAAATTGACATGCACGTCGTGTGCGTCAAGCTGCAGGCGCAGTTTGTTGAGCAGGTCTCTTCCATTGACCCCCTGAGGGAACCCCGGGTAGTTGTGTGACACCGGAATAAGTGAAAGGCGGCTGCGTCCGGCGTCGACAATGGCGATCTTGCGGCGAAATCGCGCGAGATAGATCGCCGCAGTGAGGCCGGCGGGGCCGCCGCCGACGATGACGCAGTCGAGCAGCGCCGAATTCGGTTTTTCGATATCAAGAGTCACGACTTGTCCTGCGGAACGTGCCTGCCGAGGTGGCCCTTGGCATAGGGGGGCGGTAACAGGTGCGCGCCAGCCTAGTTCAGGCCGCACCCATGCCGTCTGCGCGGCACTGTCAATGGCGGGGCGCCCGTGCAGGCTCCGTCGGAAAGGAGAGAACAGGCTAATGCTGTCTATTTCGATTGAGGATCTTTCTTCAGCCATGCTTCCAGCTGCGCAATTTCTTTCGTCTGCGCGGCAATGACCTTTTCAGCAGTCTTGCGCATCTCCGGATTCTTGCCCGAGGCAAGCTCCGCCTTGGCCATGTCAATGGCGCCCTGATGGTGTACCACCATCATCATGGCAAAGTCGGTATCGGCCTTGCCAGTCATCGTCATCGCCGACATCTTCTTCTGCATCTCTTCCATGGCCATATGTATCTTCATCGGCCCCTTGGCGTCGGTCTTGGCGCCACTTCCGGCCATGCCAGGCATGCCGGCATGACCTGGCATTGACTGCGCTGACACGACACCATGGCTGGCCATCGCGCCTGTAGCCACCATCGCAAAAATGGCAATGCGACGTAACGCGTATCCCGTCCTGCTGTGTTCATTTACTGGTTTCATGACTTGCTCCTCTTGTGACGCCTTTTAGTGGACGGCTTTCGCCATGGTGCGGCAGCTCTCGGCGCATGCGCGGCAAGCCGCAACGCAAGCCTCCATGCCACCGATGCGTTCACAACTGTCACCGCATGCGTCGCACACCTGCGCGCAAACGGCGCACAGTTCGGCACTGAATGTCGAATTACTCAGCTGAAGATTGGCCGAGGTTTCGCACAGCTGGGCGCAGTTCACCATCAAGGTAAAGTGAGCCTGTTCGACATGCTCTCCGCCCACCTTCAGGCAGTGATTCATCGCCGTCTGAAGACAGGTGTGGTGACACTTGGTGCAGGCATCGATACACGCCTTCATTGCGTCCTGCGACATCGTATGAGTATGCATTTTTCGTTTCCTTTCAATGGATGCTTCGGTGTGAGGACGGCGCCCCCTTGGCCACGCCGGCTGGCGTGGACCAAGGTTCTTCCGCTGTTACCGCTTGACGCGCCGAGCAGGGCGCGCCAGGCCAATGAAAGGCCGCCATCGGACTGACGACACCTTTCAATCCTTATTTTCCGGCTTCGATTGCAGTGACGGTCAGCGCGCCGTTCACCTTCTCGACGTTGAACCTGACCTTGTCACCTACCTTGACCTGGTCAAGCATGGCGGCGTCCTTGACCCGGAAGACCATCGTCATGCCTGGCATGTCGAGGTTCGCCAGCGGACCATGCTTGATCGTGATCTTGCCGGCGTCCTTGTCGACCTTCTTGATCTCGCCATCGGCCGTCGGTCCGGCGGCGGCCGCCTTCTGCGCACTATCGGCGCTGTCCATGGCGGGGCTTGCAGCTGGCGCGGCCATCGAGAAAGCCGATGCGGCCGATGTGGCTGCAACTGCGCCAAGGACCAGCAGTAATATGGATACTTTTTTCATGTCAACTCCTTTACAACTACATTGAGCGCACGGCACTGTGCCGGCGCGGGTTTCACGATGCGCTGCTGCCGACTGTCAGGAGCGGCGCATATACCTATTTCACAGCGACCTTGCCCTTCATGCCGGCCTCGAAGTGGCCCGGTTGAAGGCAGGCGAAATCGAATTTGCCGGCCTTTGTAAATTGCCAGATCAGCTCGCCGGATTTTCCGGGCTCGACCGAGACCATGTTCTCGTCCGCATGTTCCATTTCGGGCATCTTGCGCATCATCTCGGCATGTTCCTTGAGTTCCCTGACCGAGCCGAGCACCATTTCATGTTTCAGCTTGCCGCTGTTCTTGACCACAAAACGGATCGTTTCTCCGCGCTTGACCGTGATCTGGCTTGGACTGAAGCGCATTTTGTCATTCATGTCCACTTGCATCGTGCGCGTGACTTTCGCCGCGTCACCAGGCTTACCAAGGGTGGACGCATGGCCTTCCTTTTCGGCGCTGCCATGCCCGTCCGCCTTACCGGCAGGGTGGCTATGCGCGTGTCCGTCCGAATGGGGCGCCGCTGCTGGTTTGGTTGCGGGCGCGGCTTGCTTGTCGTCGTGCGCGAGCGCATTGAACGACAGCGCCGCCATGGATACTGCCGATGCGATCAAGATGCGTTTCATCATAGTTACTCTCTCCAGTTGTATGCCGAAAATCCGGCGTGAATGCTTATTAGTGACCGCTGTGGCCATTGCCTTTTCTGACCTTGAGCACCTTCTCGCCGGGCTTGGGCGCCGATGCCGCCGCGTCGGGCGCCTTGACGGCGTCCGGCATCGGGCTGTCGCCGTCCTTCCATTCAAAGGCCACCGTGCCCGGAGGATGCTTGTACCAGCCAGGATCCTTATAATCGTTGCGCGCCAGCCCCTTGCGTACCTTGACGGTGGTAAACATGCCGCCCATCTCAACCCCGCCGAAGGGGCCTGTCCCCGTCATCATTGGCAAGGTGTTCTCGGGAATCGGCATTTCCATGTCGCCCATCGAACCGCCCTTGTCGCCCATCACCATATAGTCCGGCACCAGCTTGCTGATCTTCTCGGCAACGCCGCGCTGGTCGACGCCGATCATGGTCGGCACGTCGTGCCCCATGGCATTCATGGTGTGGTGCGACTTATGGCAATGGAACGCCCAGTCGCCCAGGTCCGTCGCGTCGAATTCGATGGCACGCATCTGCCCCACGGCCACGTCGGCTGTCACTTCCGGCCAGCGCGATGCCGGATTGGTCCATCCGCCGTCGGTGCCCGCGACCACGAACTCGTGGCCGTGCAGGTGGATCGGGTGGTTCGTCATGGTCAGGTTGCCGATGCGAATACGCACGCGATCGTTCAACCCGCACACCATCGGGTCGATCCCGGGGAATACCCGGCTATTAAATGTCCACAAATTAAAATCGAGCATGGTCGATGTCTTCGGCGTCGCGCTGCCCGGATCGATATCGTAGGCATTGAGCAGAAAGCAAAAATCACGGTCCACGCGGTGCAGGCTCGGATCCTTCGGGTGTGTGACCCAGAAACCCATCATGCCCATGGCCATCTGGGTCATCTCGTCGGCGTGCGGGTGGTACATGAAGGTCCCGGGACGCTTGGCGACGAACTCATAGACGAACGTCTTGCCTGGCTGGATACCCGGCTGGTTAAGTCCCGTGACGCCATCCATGCCATTGGGCAGGCGCTGGCCGTGCCAGTGAATGCTGGTGTGCTCGGGCAACTTGTTGGTGACGAACAGGCGCACGCGGTCCCCTTCGACGACCTCGATCGTGGGGCCGGGCGACTGTCCGTTGTATCCCCACAGGTGTGCTTTCATGCCGGGGGCAAGCTCGCGCACGACCGGTTCAGCGACCAGGTGAAACTCCTTGACGCCATTTTTCATGCGCCAGGGCAGCGTCCATCCATTGAGGGTGACGACCGGATTGTACGGACGTCCGTTCGGCGGGTTCAACGGAGGCTGGGTTGCGGCCTTGTCCATGATGACCGCTTCCGGCAGGGTTGCCGCGCCGGCGCGGCTGACCAGGCCGGCGCCGATCGCCAGCGCACCGGCACCCTCGAAGAAACCTCTACGTGAAACCATGCGAATATCCTTTTGTTGGTTCGTTAATGTGCTGCGGGCTTGGCCATCGGGCCGCTCGTGCGTCTCACGGGAACGGTTTCCGAGGTGCGTCCCGTCTGCGCCATCTGCAGGGCCGATTCCGCCATCCAGAAATCACGCTGAGCCTCGATCGAGGCATTCACGCTTTCAACCTGGGAGCGCGCATCGGCCAGCAATTCGAAAACGCTGATCAGCATGCCGTTGTAGCGCAGCAGCTGTTCCTCCGAAATACGCTTCTGGATCGGGACGACTTCGTCACGGTAGTGCCTCGCGATATCGTAGGCACTGCGGTAGGCGGTGTAGGCCTCGCGTACTTGCGACCTGGCATTGACGGCAATTTCGGCCGTGCGGTTCACCGCCTGCATATACGTCGCCTCGGCGCGCGCTATACGCGCCCCGCCCCAGTCGAACAAGGGAATCTGCAGTTCGATCTCGTATCCGGTCTCCCGCTTAGGGCTTTCGGAAAATGAGTTACGCAGATAGCCCACATCGAGGACGTTGACAAAGCGCGTTGCCCGGGTCAGGCCAAGCGAATCGGCAAGCCCCGCCAGTTCGCGCCGCGCCATCAGCACATCCAACCGGTTTTGCATTGCATTGGCCTCAAGTTCGCCTGCCTCCTTCGGCGCTGCTGGCAAATCAGGCAGTCTGTTGGGGAGGGTGAATGCGGTCCGCTCGCCTGTGAGACCCATCAGCCTGGTCAGGCGCTCGCGCTCGGCGACGCGTTCCTGCATCGCCCGCGCCAGCTGCACCATGACCGAGGCATAGAACGCCTGTTCTCGCGCCAGGTCAAGTTTGCTCCAGTTGCCTGCTTTTGCCATCCTGACCGCCAGCTCAGCACTTGCCTCTGCTGCCAATTTAACTTGCTCCATGTAGGTGACGCTTTCCTGCGCGGCAATGGCGGAAAAATACGCGCGGCGTGTCTCGTCGGCGACACGTAGCGCATCGCCGGCGGCGCGCAGCTGGGCGTGCTCGAACCCACGCCGCGCGATGCGCGTGGCAACCGGCAACGTCAGCAGGCTCATCACGGGGAGTATGAGGCTGCGCCCGATCTCGATTTCGCCACCTCGGGACAGGCGTCCGAACGAAAATGTCGGGTTGCGGATACGGCCGGCCTGGACCAGCTCAGCCTCGCTGATGCCCAGTTCCGCATAGTCGGCCTGCAAGCCCTTGTTGTTGAGAAGCGCGATCGTCACGGCATCATCAACCGACAGAGGACGCTCCAGCAGCGGTCCGATCGTCCTCGCAACGGTCGCAGCGTCTGCTTCGGTCTTGATCCAGGCGACGTCCTTGCCGATACGCTCTTTCGTCATCGCTTGGACCGGCCCGAAACCACCGTCGGCCGAGAAGGTCGCGCAACCGCTGAGCAGCAGCAGGGAAATACCGATTGCGATCGGGCGCATTGACATGGGCAAAAATTGCATCGTTACTCCTTGTTGTTCATCATCTTGCTGTGGTCCAACTTCTGCGGCGCCTCGGTGGCCGGCTTCTTCGCTGCTTTCGGCGCCGGCCGAGTCCCGCTTCCCGCCTTTGCCTTGCCCATGTTCGCCATGTTGTGACCAGGCATTGGAGTCGGTGTGCCCTTCACACTGGCGGCGGGCGCCGCGGGCCGGACCGCCTCGCTGGCGGCCTGTGGTGCTTGCATCTTGCTCATGTCATGACCCGGCATGTCCATTGACGCGCCTGGGCCATCCTTCATTTTGCTCATGTCATGGTCCGGCTTTGCCTTTTGCGCGCCAGGGGCGGAAACGGGCGTACCGCTCATCTGGCTCATGTCATGGACAGGCATTGTCGCGCCGACGCCCATTTTGCCCATGTCATGGCCACCCATGCCGCCGGCGTCCCTCACCTGGTCGTTCGCTTCGCGCCACCCCATCACTTCGGGTTCCCGGAAGCTCTGGTAGCCGGTGAAGGCCGACTGGTACAGCGGCGCGGGTGCGGCCGCCGCAATGCGCGAGGGCAGTTCAACCGGCCGATCCTGGGCGCTGGCCCCGGCGGCCAGAGCCGCCGCCAGCGCAAGTGCCAATCCATGCTTTATTGCCATTCTGCCCTCCGAGCTGTGATTGACACGTTCAGTAGTGCGCACAAATTGATGTGCACGATGCCATTGCGATGGAATTCGCTGCCTGCATGAACGGGTCTGATCGCCGCCAAAAGATTGATGTGATCCAGCATGGCGGCGCGAAAACATCAGTCTAACAATCTTAGATGACAACAATCCGTCCACACCATTACAACTTTGTAATGAATGTCTGTGCATCGCTGTTTGAAGGGAAACGGCAGATGGCCGGGCCAGAGTCCACCGCTGCAAGCCAGTTGAAAAATGACTGTTCAATGGCAGAAACGTCATCTTAAACATCGATAAAGCAGGGGCTGCTCGTCCGAATGTTTGGCGCTCACTGTCGATACGATGAAGCTCCAATCAACAGGACTCGCCGATTCGAGCCTACCTGGTGCAAACAGTTCGCACGACACCAGACGCAGGGCCAGGCGGTAAATCATCACCATGAATCCCATCAAGCATTGGCACGGTTTAACGGTCCCGGCATCGGCAGCGGGAACCACGCCGCGCGCCACCCTTGGCCAGGCTGGCGTGGCGCAGTTCGCGGCGGCGCTGGCGGCGGCCAGGTCGTCTGCATCGCCGCCTGGCCTGGCCCGCGGCGCAGGTGCATTGCCGCCGTCCGCGATGCCATTGTCCACCGGATCTCCCCATACGGGAGAACTATCGGTGCATGAACGCGCCCTCGGCCTGCGCGCCTATCGACAGGAAATGCTCGCGTCCAATATCGCCAACGCCGACACGCCGGGCTACAAGGCTGTTGACTTCGACATCAAGGCGGCATTGCGTGGCGGCTATTCGGGCTCAGACAAGCCGCCCCTGCAGTACCGGGTTCCAACCCAGCCCAGTGCCGACAACAACACCGTCGACCTCGATACCGAACGCGTGCAGTTTGCCGAAAATGCGCTCATGTACGAATTTGCATTGGACCGCGTCCGGGGACACTACAAGGAAATGGAAGAACTTCTCAAGGGCACGCCATTCTGAGGCGCCCACACATTACCGGTCGATGGCCAAATTGTAATGATAAATCCGTTGATCAAACGTCCTGGCATAAATCATAATGCGAACCATTCTCATTCTCAATACTGGATAACCGCATGGCGATTCCCGCAGCCCTCCCCTTTCCTTCGCACATGACACCGACCGCGCCCGCGGTCCATTTCCTGATTGCCGGAATCGTTGCGTCTGCTACCGTCCCGGCATTCGCGCAAGCTGTCGCTGAAACCACGCTGCCCGAAGTGACGGTCACCGCCGCGGCCGATCACGCCTATAACGTCCGCGCCAGCTCGAGCGCCACCAAGACCGAAACGCCCTTGCTGGACACCCCGCAATCGCTGACCGTCATCACCCGGGAATTGATACGCGACCAGGCAATGCAAAGCCTGGCCGATGCGGTCCGTTATGTGCCGGGCATTGGTGCGGCCCAGGGCGAAGGCAACCGCGACGCTCTGATCTTCCGGGGAAACGCATCGACGAGCGACTTCTATATCGATGGCATTCGGGACGACGCCCAGTACTTCCGCGACTTCTACAACCTCGACCGTGTCGAGGTGCTAAGAGGGTCGAATGCAATGATTTTTGGCCGGGGCGGCGCGGGCGGCGTCGTCAACCGCGTGACCAAGCAGCCTGAATGGATCCCTGTGCGGGAGGCGTCACTGACCCTGGGGTCATGGGGCAGCCGCCGCGCAGCCGCCGATATCGGCCAGGCGATGAATGACAGGATCGCGGTGCGCGTCAATGCCGTGGCCGAGAATTCGAACAGCTTCAGGGACGGCGTCAAGGTGGAGCGTTACGGCATCAACCCAACCATGGCCATTCGCGCGGGCGCGAACACCAGCGTGGTACTCGGCTATGAACGGTTCCGGGATGACCGCGTCGCCGACCGGGGCGTCCCCTCGTTCAACGGCAAACCGTTCGTCACGGATCGTGCGACATTTTTCGGTTCGTCAGCTTTGAGCCCGACCTGGGTGCGGGTCGATGCCCTCACCGCCAGCGTGGACCACGATGTCGGCGGGGGCTTCACCCTTCGCAATCGCACGCGCTTTGCCGACTATGACAAGCTCTACCAGAACGTCTTCGCCGCGAGCGCCGTCAAGGACGGCGGGCGGACCGTCGACCTGGGCGCCTACAACGACGCCACGCAGCGCACAACTTTTTTCAATCAGACGGATTTGAGCTATACCCTGGCCGCCGGCAATGTCCGACATCGCCTGGTGGGCGGCGTGGAACTGGGCAACCAGGAGACGGACAACTTGCGCACCACGGGCTACTTTGGCGCCAACAACACCGTTCTCAATGTGCCCACCGCCAACCCTGTCCCGACGACGCCCATCACGTTCCGTCCCGCTCCTGGCAATGCAAACAACCATAGCGTATCGAAAACCGCATCAGTGTATGTTCAGGACCAGGTCGAGTTGTCACGCCGCTGGCAGGCCGTGCTTGGGGTGCGCTATGATCGCTTCAGTGTGGACTTCCGCAATAACCGTACGGGCGAAACCATCCGTGTCACCGACACGCCGGTCTCTCCGCGGGCAGGCTTGATCTTCAAGCCGCAGGACAATATGTCGCTGTACGGCAGTTACAGCATCGCTTACGTTCCGCGCGCCGGCGAGCAGCTGACCTCATTGAGCGTCAGCAACAAATCATTCGATCCGGAGCAATTCACCAATGTCGAGCTGGGCGCAAAATGGGATATCAGACCAGACCTGGCGGCGACGGCCGCCCTGTACAAGCTTGAGCGTACCAATGTCATTCTCCCGGCCAGCGTGCCAGGTGACAACAGCACGCTGGCAGACGGCCAGACCAGCAAAGGCATCGAACTCGGACTGTCCGGACGCGTGACCCCGGCCTGGAACGTCATGGCCGGCTACGCTTACACCCGGGCGCGGTTAAGTAGTGAACTTGGCGGCAAGGTCCTCGCCCAGGTACCCGACCATGCCCTCTCGCTGTGGAATCGCTACGACATCTCGGCGCAGTGGGGCGCGGCGATCGGAATCGTCTATCGGGACAGCATCTTCACGTCAAATAGCAATGCCGTGACGCTGCCTTCGTTCACCAGGTTCGACGGCGCGCTGTACTACACGCTGAACAAACAGTTCAAGGTGCAAGTGAATGTGGAGAACCTGCTCGACAGACGATACTACGCGTCGGCGCACAACGACAACAATATCTCGCCAGGGTCTCCCCGTGCCGTGCGGATGACGCTGGTGGCGAAGTTCTGACTTTGCGACGCCTGACTTTCGCATTTGTCGGTGAGTTGGCCCCCAGTGGGCGCCACGGCCGCGCTGTCGACAGGATCGACTTCGCGGCCATGGGACGCCAGACAAGCTGACGTTGGGCACGAGCCACCTTTTTTACTGGTCGTGGCGATGGACGGGATCGCGACCGGATGGGATAGCACTACTGTAGTTGACCTACTGCGAAAGCGACAACGATGACCACGACTGCCGATCTCCGGAACACGACGTTATCCGGCCTCCCCCACATCGACGCGCTGCTCGACAGCGGACCTGACTGGAATTACCTGAACCCGGGCGGCAACGTGATCCGCTACACCTTCTCTGTTTCGTCTGGGAATGAACGAGACGTTACTGGACAGGAAGCGTTCAACACCGAGCAACAACAGCTGACGCGCGATTTCCTGAACGGCTACCTGAGCGCGCTAACCGGGATCAATTTCGTCGAAACAGACGATGGCGCCGCTGCCCAACTACACCTGAGCTATCTGGACATTGCCGACAGTAACACGAGCGGCCTGGCCAGCTGGTACGCGAGCTCGAGTACCATACCGAGTACCGGCCAGGTTGTCGCTTACAGCGTCGACGCCTACATTTATCTCGACAACAATCAATTTGCCGCGCGTAACCGCAACCTGGTGCCCGGCTCACAGGGCTTCGAGACGCTTCTGCACGAACTCGGACATGTGCTTGGCCTGAAGCATCCGTTCGATGCCAATCCGGAAAATTCCGCCGTGCTACCGTTTTACGAAGACAGCAGCAACTATACCCTGATGTCCTATATCGACGTCGGGGGGCCTTACAGCGTCTACAGTCCGTACGACGTGGCCGCCCTGATGTGGCTCTATGGCGGCGATGGACTGGGCGGCGCGCTGGGCGTGGGTTCAATCTCCGGTGCGCGCTATGTCACCGGTTCGGCCAATGACGACACCCTGACGGGCACGGGCGCGAACGACACGCTGCGCGGCATGAATGGAAACGACAATCTGAACGGCGGGGCCGGCGACGATACTGCAGTCTACAGCGGCCCATCGAGTGCCTATTCATTCAGGGCGCTCCCCGGTGGCGGCTTGCGCGTATCGGGTCCGGACGGCACCGACCTCCTCGACTCGATTGAGAACCTTCTCTTTAGCAACGGCAATTTCCGTAGCGCCGAACTTGCCGACAGCTTTCCTCCGCCGGCCCCTACCCTGAGCGTCGCGAAAAATCCCGCTGGTTATCTGGCTGGCAATACGCCTTACATCACCGGCATCACCGAGGCCTTTGCCGTTGTCAAAGTCTACAATAGCGGGATCCTGATCGGATCCGGCACCGCCGGCGCCGACGGTTTATGGGGCGTCACCACGGTCCCGCTGGCCGACGGCACATATAGTGTGGACGCCACCGCCACCGATGCGGCCGGCAACGTGTCGCCCAGCAGCGCAGGGCTCGCGTTCATTGTCGATGCCACGCCGCCGCGCGTGCCGACTGTAAACATCAGCACCACGGGCGGGAGCAACCAGCCGACCCTGTCCGGCACCGCCGAAGCAGGGACATTGCTTCACCTGGTCAATCTGGCAGTTGGTCAAGCCGGCGCTGCCCCAGACCTCATCGCCCAGCTCGTCGTCGGCTCTGACGGCAACTGGAGCCTGGCCGCAAATCCCCTGCCCGATGCAAGCTACCAGATCAGGGTGCAGTCGATCGATATCGCCGGCAACGCAACCGGCTCGGCGGGCCTTCTGAATTTCACGGTCGAAAGCCGCGATAACGTGGTCGGCAATGTGGACAACAATACCTTGGCCGGCACCTCCGCCAACAACGCGATCTCAGGGATGGGCGGCATCGATACCGCGCAGTACAGCGGCGCGCGCGGCAGCTACACGATCGATCGCTCGGTCAATGGCCACACGGTCAGCAGCGCGGCGGACGGGCTCGACTCCCTGATCGGCATGGAACGCATCCAGTTCGGCGACGCCAGCGTGGCGATCGATGTCGATGGACATGGCGGCCAGGCCTACCGCTTGTACCGCGCCGCCTTCGACCGCGTGCCCGATCTGGCCGGCGTGGGTTTCTGGATCGCCAAGCTCGACCAGGGCGTCTCATTGGCCCAGGCCGCCGCCGGGTTCCTGGCGAGCAGCGAATATAACCTGCTGTATGGCGTCGAAGCGAGCAATTTCACCTTCGTGTCCAAATTATACGAACACGTGCTGCACCGCCCGTCCGATGGCGCAGGCTTCGATTTCTGGATGTCCGCGCTGCAGAGCGGCGTTAGCCGGGCCGAGGTACTGGTCAACTTCAGCGAGAGCAACGAAAATGCACTACAGGTGATCGCCCAGATCCAGAATGGCTTCGAGTACATTCCCTTTAGCGGCTAAGCGGCTAGCTGGGCATCCGGCCCGATTGGTTACTGTGGTGACGGGGCGTTTGCCCGGATCGGCTCCGGCGTCCGTGCGAAGCGCAGACGGAAAACAGTAACGCCGTCCGATGATGCGACGAACGCGTCTCCGCCATGGGCGCGCAAGATGGACCGGGTAATTGCAAGACCAAGCCCGGCGCCATCGGACAGGCGCTGGCGCGACCAGTCGACCCGGTAGAAGCGGTCAAACAATCGCGGCAAGTGCTCCGGCGGAATCGACTCACCGGTGTTCTCGACCAGGACATCGACCCCATCGACACTTTCGCGCACTTCGATGGCAATGCGCCCGCCTTCGGGAGTGTGACGCACGGCGTTCGACAGGACGTTGCTGATCGCGCGGCGCACCATCAGTTTGTCGCCGGACACTTTCCCTGCGCCGAAAAAACTGAGGGTAATGTACTTTTCGTCCGACAAGGCCTCGTAAAACTCCAGGGCGTCTTTGACCTCCTTGATCAGGTCGACCGGCTCCCGGCTCGGGATCACGAGGTCGCTGTCCGACTTGGCCAGAAACAGCATGTCGGAGATGATACGGGACAGACGCTCGAACTCCTCGGCGTTGGACGCGAGGATATCGCTATACTCCTGTGCCGACCTCGCTTTTGAGAGCGTGACCTGGGTTTGCGTGAGCAGGTTGCTAACTGGTGTGCGCAACTCATGGGCAAGATCGGAGGAAAAGTTCGACAAGCGCCGGAACGAGTCCTCCAGCCGGCCCAGCATGACATTGAGCGTGTCGGCGAGCTCGGCCAGTTCGGTGGGAACAGACGCCGCGGACAAACGCGCGTCCAGCCGCCGCGCCGTAATGCCTTCCACCTCGCGCCGCATCGCCAACAGGGGCGCCAAGCCGCGTCTGGCCGCAACCCACCCCAGGAATCCGGTCAGCAGCGCGGCCAGCACCACGACTGTCCAGAGAGTCAACCGGAAGGCGCTCATGAACTGTTCGTGGTCGGTAACGTCCGTGCCGACGGCGATCACCGCCGACGGGCTCGCGGAAAACCCGGTGCGAACCGACTTCGCGATGCCGCGCATCGGATGGTTGTCGCTCGATCGCCAGGTCGCGCCTCCGGTCGCGTCCGCGCTGGCGTGATCGGTTAGCGACCGCGGGAAAGCCGCCTCTGCCGTGGCAAACAGCGTTCGTCCCTCGGGCAGCACGACACGCATTTCCAGCCCATGATGGCCAATCAGGGAATCGGCGAGCTGCCGCGGCAGTGCGTCCAGGTCGGCCCGGGACCGTACCTTTTCCAGGGCGTGCTGTGCGAGCGCGAGCTTACCCGTCAGGATCTCCATATCCTGGTGTTCGAAATGCTTTTCAACCGAATTGGCGATCAGGTAGCCCAGCAACAGGAGCACCATGGTCGACGCCGCTGCGAACAGCAGCGTGAGACGAAGAGTGAGCGACATGCGTACGTTCAGTCGCATCGGCCTGCCTCCAGTACGTAACCCATGCCGCGCACGGTATGGATAAGCTTGGGCTCGAATCCCTCGTCCACCTTTGCCCGGAGGCGGCGGACCGCCACTTCGATCACGTTGGTGTCACTGTCGAAATTCATGTCCCACACCTGCGATGCGATCGAGAAGCGCGGAAGAACCTGCCCCTGGCGCCGCAGGAGCAGCTCGAGCAGCGCGAATTCCTTGACCGTCAGGTCGATGCGCCGGCCCGCGCGCGTGACGCGGCGCCGAATCAGGTCCAGCTCCAGATCCGCGGCGCGCAGGAACTCGGACTCCTTGGCTTTACCGCCGCGGCGCAGCAGCGTGCGCACGCGTGCCAGCAATTCGGAAAAGGCGAACGGTTTGACCAGGTAGTCATCTGCGCCCAGCTCGAGGCCCCGCACCCGGTCTTCGACGAGATCGCGGGCGGTGAGGAACAGCACGGGCGCCTCCTTGCCTGCCTGGCGCACGGCGTGCAGCACCTGCCAGCCGTCGATGCCTGGCAGCATGACATCGAGGACCATCAGGTCGTAGTCCACGGCCAGGGCGACACGAAGTCCGTCCCCGCCATGGCGAACGAGATCAACGACAAAGCCGGCTTCCACCAGCCCCTGCTTCAGGTAGTCGCCTGTCTTGACCTCGTCTTCCACGATCAGTATTCTCATTATGATGCTCCGCTGCTCGTATTTCAGGCATTACCGGGCGCCGTACCATTGCCGCGCCGGTGAAGGACGAGAAGAATTTCTACCTGACAGGATATAGTCATTTTAACTCAGCAACGAAAATATTGATCAGTGCGCAGGAAGCGCGAGGTCGTGCTGCCGCACTTTCGCGCCCGGCGTCACACCTTGAAGTCGTCAAACGCAATCATGGCCTCGTCGACGCCCAGAGCGGCGAGCAGTTGCCGGGTTGCGGCAAGCATCGCGGGCGGGCCACAAAGATAGAATTCGCAGGCAGACAGGTTCGGATGCGTACCCAGAAATAGCGCGTGCGCCACGTCGTGGACAAAACCGGTCAGGGCCCCATGGGTATTCTCGGGCACATCGGAGAGCACAAGGCACCATGTAAAATTATCGTGGACTTCAGCGAGCGCAGCCATTTCCTCGACATAAGGCGCATCAAGGAGGGTTCGGGCGCCATACCAGAAGTGAATCTGTTCGCGGGCGCCGCCCTGTAGATGCGCGCGCAGCATCGCGCGCAGCGGCGCCATGCCTGCCCCGCCGCCGATGAACACTTTTTCGCGGCCGCTGTCTTTCAGTGCGAAGTCACCGAACGGACCGCTGAACCGTACCTGGTCGCCAGGCTTTAGCGAATACATGTAGGTCGATCCGGTTCCCAAGGGGACGGCATCCTCGCCACGCTGCATACCCATGAATCGAACCAGAAGCGCCAAGTTGCCGTCGGCTTGTTCAACCGGACTGGAAAGCGAATATGCGCGGCGAACCTGTGCAGTGCTCGATAGCTTGCTGGGCAGTCCAAGACGGTCCCAGAGATCGGCGTGCGCGACGCTGACGACATCGCCCAGTGCGACCGAATAGGGTGGCACATGCACCTGCAGGTAGGAACCAGGACGAAAGGCAGCGCCCACGGGCATGTCTGGTTTCAGGATGATTTCGCGCAGGAAGGGGCCTACATCGCGTACAGACGTCACCGCAGCACCTTGTTCCATGCCCAGCGCCGCGCCGCCCGGCACCTCGACTGCGCGATCGCCGTCCATGGTCAGGTTGCAGGCGAGGCGATAGCCGGCATCGAGCTTCTCGACTGAAAAATGAGACCTGTCTGCGCTGGTCGGCCGCGGAGCGTTGCGAACCACCCGGACCTCGCACAAACCGCAGCTTTGTCCGCCTCCGCAATTCGATGGCAGCGGCAGGCCATGACCTGCCATGGCAGAAAACACCGACTCTCCAGCTGCGGTGGATAAGGTTCGCGGACTCGCTTCGCCCGGCACATACACGTCGAGCATGCGCCTGGCACGCCAGCGCGCCGGGACGAACTCGGACAGGCGCAAGCTCGTCATCAGGAGCCAGACGCCGGTTAAAGCCAGCCAAAGCCCCCCGATGCCTGACGTGATCACAAGCGGATTGTTGAAATCCTTGCGCTCTGTGTAGTCCATGATGTGCAGCATCCAGAACACGTCGAAGAGGCGCCAGGTGCGGTTGCGGTGTTCGAGCACCGCGCCCGTGGCAGCGGAGAGATAGACCGAGGTTTCTTCCGTGTCGGTAAAGTCGACTGCCCATATTTGCCCCGTGTGGGTGCGAATCTCGCCGGTGCTCGCCAGGAGCCGCGGCGTACCCGGACGGCCGGTGCCGGAGTATGAAGCACTGGCCAGCCTGAGAGCCCGCTGCGCGTCGATCTCGATCGGGCGCCCCGTCATGGCGTCGAAAAGGCGCATTCCCTTTGCGCTGTCCATGACGTACACCGGCTGATCGAGCAGCCAGGCAGTCGCGACCGAGCGCACAGGCGACGACGCCGCGCCGAGCAAGGGTGCCGCAGGCATGGCGCTCGCCGGCCAGGGACCAGGTGCGCCCGGCTTGAGCCGGAATTGGCGCCCTCCCACTTTGTCAGCATCGAGCAAACTCATGACCGTGCCGCTCGCCATCCAGAGCACGAACTGGATGCCGACAAGCAGACCAACCCATTTGTGCAACCGGCGCATCCACGGCGTCATGCAGGCCTCCGGCGAAAACTGTAAAACAGGAGCCATATGCCGCTCAGCGCGAATACCAGGCCCGTGGCCGAAGCCACGCGCAGCAGCAGGTTGTTGACATCGTCCCGCGTCTCATAGTCCATGATGTGCAGCATCCAAAGGAAGTCGAAACCGCGCCAGAGATTATGGCGCCTGGCAAGCAGTTCGCCGGTGTCGGGGGAAAAGTAGAGCGTCGTGGCAGCCGGTCCCCTATAGCGCACTGCCCACATGGGGACCGGCCGGCTGCCCACTTCGCCAGGCGCTTTGGTAATCCATTCCACTTTGTCAATCTGCTGCTCGCCCTGGTAGCTCGCCTTGGCCAGTTTGCGGATTGAATCCTCCTGAAGCGGCGCAACCATCGCGCCTGACTGCGCGTCGACGAGGAAAGTCTTGTTCCCCTGCCTGACCTCGAAGACTTCCCTACCCAGCAGGCTCTTCATCCGGAACGACACCAATCCTGGGAACAGGTCAACCAGTCTGCCTTGGTCGATGCGAGCGATGTTCGGATCAAGAGGATCCCGCGATACATGCGCCAGATGGTCGCCATGAATGACCTCGAGTGGAACGACGGTCATGTATACGCCACTGAGCATCCATAGCAGTGCCTGGACACCGATGATCAATCCAAACCATTTGTGACAACGCCGTATCCAGTATGAAAAAGGCATCAGGTTCCCCATAAATATTGTTAGCATCGCGCCTGCCGCAACCGTCTGTCGATGCGCAAGATGTCCATACGTGCAGTGTTCGCCTCGCTGAACCGCGCTGCGCATTATAGGGCAGGCAAGCCAATGTGCAATCGGCCGCCCAGGGAATACGGTGAGCCGGGAGCTGCGGATGCATACGTTTTGCCAATTGCGTTCTGCTAATATCGAGCCAACGATCGAAAGACAAGGCACTTAGCAAAAAATGAGCGCGACCAGGTTCGAGACAATCAAAACCCATCTATCCTACCTCGACCGGATTGAACGGGAATTCCGCAAGTCGGCCGAAAGTGAACCTGTGCGCGCAGGCGAACATGCGACAGTCGACCAACTGAACGCGCAGAGATTCGCGCAACTGCATCCAGAGTTCCAGGCGGACATCGACTCTGCCAGGGATGCCATTGCCGATCACAAGCTAACGCTCGCTGCCCTGCGCACGCGCCGGTTCCGATGCCTGGTGCGGCGCGATATCGCCGAGATGAAAGCGGCAATAGCGACAGCGACTGCACTGATGGATACAGCCTACGTTGCTTTCGCAACAGCACTCAGTCATTTTCAGGCCGATCCGCAACAGCTTGCCGCAGGATCGAAAATTAAGGCGATGCATCGCGAAAGGGTTTCACGCCGCAATGCTGCCGAGACCATTGCAGGACGTGCGAAGCGGCTACGGAACCGGCTGGCCCGGGAATCTGAAGAGTATGGCGCGCTCGTCAGCGATGTGTTGCCGCGCAGCGCTTCGATGCCGGCATCGTTCGGCCCGGCTCACTTGACTGCCGTGAACGGGTATCTCGACCAGCTCGACGCGAACCTGGCCAGTCAACTGGCACAACTGGCGTCACGTCATGCAGCAACACTCGAAGCGCAAGAGCTTATCGATACTCTGCATGCCCGTATGGATGTGCCGACGGGAACGTCCCCACCGTCCTTTTCGACACAAATTGCTGCCACCCTCAGCCGGCTGCTCCGGCCGGACGCGCCTACCGCAGATGAACCTTTGGCCGCGCTGCTGAGCACAGCGAGCGATCCGGCCGCGTTTCGTCATCGCGAGGCCTGGCTCGTCTTATGGACGGCGATTTCAGCGACATTAGAGAATACTCCCGTTGCTTCGTGGGCAGCGAGATCAACGAAAACATGCGAGCAGGAGGGTGGATTGGCGCGTGGGTTCGGCAAATGGAACGCTGGAGCGACAAAACCATCGACAATCTCGGCATCGAACCGGGACAGCTGCGCAGCGCCGTCTTCCAGCTGCAGAACACCACGGCGGAAACGCGCACGGGCGCGGACATGATGCTTATGTTGCTGGTGACGCTTCCGTCCCGCAGCTACTGCAGCGTGGTCGGGGTCCAGTTCAAGCGACCGGGCAACGACGAAAAGGTCATCGACGTCGATAACAAGGGATGGCGTCAATTCGACACGCTGGCCAGGTTGGAAACCCATTCCGCCGGGCGCTTGAATGCCTTCCATGCCCTGTTTCGAAATGTGGAAGATGGCCTGGCCACCATTCCCGCCGTTGCGGTCTCTGTGTCGAAGGAGGTATTGTCGCGCCAGCCAGACTTTGTCGGCCCGCCCGAAAAGGCGAAGCTGCCTTCGAGAGTGCCGTGGGAGCCGAACGGCGATGCCCTGCCCACTGCCCTCGCCAGCGCCCTGTGCCTCGCGTCCAGTTTCGCAACGGTCGCCGATGCGCTCGCCTGGATGAAAACCCACAACGACGTCGATTTGCCGGAGTATATGGTGATCCAGGCTGTCGGCGAGGATACGATGGGATTTGAATATGCCATGAAGCACGCAGTCGACCTGGGGCTGCAACGTGTTGACGAACATGCAATTGGACAAGTCGAAACATTTGACGATGACGGCCCGGACTATGACCGGCCGGGGATGGGCTGGTGACCTGGCACGCGGCAGGGCCTACTCTTGAGGTGGTCACCAGTTTTGGAACTAGTGAACAATGGTTTGGAGGGCCGCGAGGTGATTGCGCTGGTGCTCTCGGCCCTCCCCGTCCAACGGCCTGAGAAAGAACATGGGCATTGGAGATCGCACGTAGACGGTCGCCGGATGATTGACCGTATCGGCGCCAGCGACTGCCCAGTAGGTTTCGTAACGAACAACAGGTGCATGCCGGTGCCAATACTGCTTGCCGCTGGCCTGATTTCGTTGGGCAACCACGAGTTGCGCGCTGTAGCTTTCAATGCAAGTGGCTGCAAAGATGTGATCGAGTACCCAAAGCCTCGCCCCTTCCGACCAATAGGGCGGGCACGGCGAGGGCCGCGCCGAGATCCAGCCGACAATACCGTGCGGGTCCCCTTCACCTTTGCCAAACAGATAGCGCGGCGTCCCACAGCCTTCCCACATCATTCGCCACCGGATGAAGGCGTCCGCGACAGGGCAGAAGCTAGCCGTTACCTCTCCTCCCACGTTCCACCAAAGATGGCGGCATGCGGCAACAATGCAAGCCCGATGCTTCTTGAGGTGGTGGCGCCAAAGATGGTGCCTGATTGATCGGTAGATTTGACGGATAGACAATAGATCAGCTTGCAAGCGTGGTCTTGGTGCCACAGAAGGTCCGCTACAGTTCCATGCCGATGGGCCGTCACATTCTTCGTTGTCATCCTCCGACATGACTGAACGCGTTGGCCCGCGCACTGTTCGCTCAACGCGTTCGATCGCGAGCGGTGCCTGGCGCTGTGGCCGTGGATATCCCTGCATTGCCAATACCTGGGTCATGAAGCCAATGTACCGCGACAAGTATCCCTGCTCGTCCGGTTTCGAAAAGACCAAGTCACCCCGCCCGATCTGGCGTTGCAGTTTCAGTGAGGTTCGTCGCGGAATAGTCTTTTCCTCGCGTTGAAAATAGTTCGTCAGCTGCTCGACGAACTTCTTCTCGGATAAGCGCGGGATATAGGCGTCGCGGCGTTCCATGCGAATCGCCGGGGCCATGTCGTCCTTGCAGAACGGGCAAGTAAATGGCGCCGAGAAGATTTTCGAAGTCAGTCGGTAGGGAATCTGGGCAGCGCATTTCTGGCAGTTCGCGATCAGCGCAACTTGATGGATCGGACAGTAGGCCGTCGCCGCTATCTGAAACAGGCAAGAGTGAAAGCCCTGTTGCAGGCATTGCCCGCACCAGCGGAGAGATTCGCTCGAATGAAGACTGCTCGACGGAAGGAGGTCGAGGAGGAATGCCGCACGAAGCTGGTCGTCCGAAATCCGGAAAATTCCCTCCAGCAGAGGACGGTCAAAGACGGATGAATCCCTCAAATCAACGTTGGGTCTCCGGCAGATCACCGAACGCTTTCCGCAGTTCTGGCTCACGAATATTCTTGCAATTTCCTTGGCCGTAATCTGATTGAGGAGCGCGAACTTCATCAACAATGAATAGGCCGAGTCGAAGCCACTGGACCAGTCATCGCGCCAACACCATTGCGCCTCGATCGGCGCCGCAGGATCGAGGATGATCCGCGCAGGCTTCATGCGGCCCTGTCCGCATTGACGTCAACGTCCGGCATGCCGTCCTCCAGTGCCTGCTGTGCCGCGACATACGCACAATCTTTTACCGCTTCGTCCCACATCGCCGCGGAGAATTCAAAGTCGGGACGGTCGTGTCTGCTATTTTCTTCCATCGCAATCTCGACAGCATGCGCGAAATACTGCATGGGTATTTCCATCTCGAACCCGAACCCAGCGCCATTATGGGCGTTCAAGAATGCATCCCACACCTGGCCTGCCTGGTCCTCCAGCTTCATGCCATTCGCCACCGCGGCCGGATAATAGAATCGCATGAACGTCCAATCCGTGCCTTCAGGGTAGCAAGCGATGTCGTACCCGGCCAGGCAGGTGGCAGTGTCTTCCGGCGAGCGAATGCCATCAAAGCGCATTTCGTCGAGCATGAATCTCAGCACGATTTGGGTTTCTCGTGTTTGGATGAATGCACTCTTGCGATTGAGCAGCTGCGGCTGCCCTACAAGAATGGTGATCATCCGGATGCCTCGTCGCTCGAGATCATTGTGGACGTCGTGCAGCCAGTTGTACTCGATGGATTCCAGCCTTTGCGCCTCGTCGCCGAAAAACACAACCCAATTGTGCGAGGAACGATCGACCAGCTCGCAGATGCGCTCGGTGAGCCTGAACCGCTTTTTCTGAGGTGTCCCAGGGGCGGCGCCGCTATGCCCAGCTGCCGACAGTAGGTTGAAGAAGAAGGCATCCTCGTTCGGCGTTTTTTTCTTTTCGCACCCGAAGCTGACACATACGGCGCCTGGATACTCGGCGCGCAGCTCGTAAATCACATACCGAATGCCATACGTCTTTCCGTACCGGGGCAGAGCATAAATGATTCCCCCTGGGATGCGAAGGCGAACAATTTTTTTGACGCGTGACACAAGCCCGTCGATCGAAGGCGTGGGCACGATATACTTCTTTGTCGCGATCGGATGTTCGTTCATGCCAACTGGACGCTGATACATCACACCTCCTAGAATTTGACGACACGACGGATATGCAGCACCTTAGCCTTGATGGGTTCGCCTGCACGGGATGAAGGAGGACGCTTCTCGAAAACGTCGGCGGCGCTTGCCTTCGGCGCCAGTGTTTCGACTTGTGAGATCGGCCTGAAAACTGGCAAGGCTCCCGCCTTGTGCGCTTTAGCCAAGTCGTTCGCCGCCTTCTTGGATGTCTTCGACTGGGACCACTTGTATTTTGCCCACACGTCCAGGGGATCGTCCCCCTCATGGAGCGCGATCTTCCTTTCAGCCAGCAACCGGAAAATCTCCTGCCGCACTCTCAACGAGTGGGGCGAAAAGCACCATGGACGCGATGCCCTCAGGACGCCAAGTTCGGAACCGTCCTCGAAGTACGCCTTGACGGTTCGGATATCCCGCACGTCATAGTAAATTCTGATCTTCTTTCCGATCAGCGCAGCATTGTCGGCCAACACGTCGCTCGTATATTTGACGTGGCTAAAGTTGATGTGTGGGCGAACTCCGTCTTTTACCACGCCCTTGACCGTGACGATGCGCGCCTCTTGCAGCAGGCATAGGGAGCCACGCAACTGCTTGGGCAACGAGCGCAAGTATCCCTGTCGTTCAACTGACAACGCCATCGCCTCAAGAGGCGTGCGCCCTCCTACGCCACCATGTGCGTCACCGTTATAGTTGGCAATGACGACTTCGATGAGTTCCTCAAGCTCGTCGTACTCCACCAGAAGCCGTAAGTCGCCACCGATATCGCACAGCGCCTTTTCGATCGAATCAGGAGAGTTGCCCAAGCTGCCTGGCAGTTTGTGAGCGAAATACCTGGATATCAGATGGAAGAACCGCTCGATGAATGGCCGCTCGTTTGGCTCGCCCGCTGGGCCGTTGTCTGTCCAGCATCCGACGATCTCGTTTAGTCTCACCAGCGTGTCCCCTGCAAGATGCGCTTTGGCACCATCGATGGCAAACCAATCCCAGCAAGCGTAGGCCGTTCGGGGCACGACAGATGACGGGAACCCTCCGCCTTGCTGAATTGCGAGTTTAGGGATCTTATAGACGCGTGGCTTGAATGGGACCAGCGCGGCCTGTATCGCCATGGCGACATCGTCCTTGTTGTATTCCTTACTCAGTGTGAGTGTGTACCCGATGACCGCGCGCGTGTAGACGTCAAGCAGTACTAAAATCCAGACCCTGTTAATCTCGAGCAGCCGTTCGAATCCGTGCGGGTCGATCATCTTGACAGTCAGCCGCAAGTCGATCTTGTGTCCATCGAACTGGACCACTTCGAATCCACGTGTTGCCGCCGGCGCCTGGTCCATGTCGCTGACGGCGGCCCCGGCTTTCATGCCGCCCGCATGCCGGACCGCCGCTGAAAAATCCTGGTCAGCAGTTTGCTTGAAGAACTTCTGCAATGAGCGAAAAGCCAATCGCGATTCCGAAAATGGGTAGTCCGTCGGACCAATGCCCTCCTCCCGGCATGCACGTTGAAATTGTTGGTGAATCTCTTCGATCGACTTGCGAAAGACAGTAGCGCCCTGGATTTTCTTGTTTCGATTTTTCGCGTACTTCAGTAGTAGCTGCCTGATTTTTGGATACGTGGCCAGCAACCGCTCAAATGCTCCCGAAGCACCGCCGTGACCATCATACGACGCGCGCACGGGCGCCGTGCGGGTATAGCTTTTGAAGCGGGCGTAGGGGATCGCGCCCCGAAACCCGTAAATCTGTCCGTCAGAGTGTTTGGTCCAGCATCGTTTGAGGGCGCGATAAATAGCCGCAGGCTGAACGCCAGTTGCCTCCGCTATCGCGGAAACCGGCATGCTCGACTGTTCAAGGAATAGTCTGATCGCCTCGCAGCGTGCCTTGAAGCCGGCTCGGTCTTTTGGCGGCAGTGCCATCAGGTCGACCGTCGGCCAACTCTCGAGGTGGCTAAGCGACTCCGGAACACCCCCTCTGCTAAAACGCAGGGAGCCAAAGGTGAGTTCCTTCATACGGGCTCGATCACGGTAGTGGGGGCAATTCGGGTGTCACCCAAACTACGGCAGAGCGCCTGTCCCCGGTGAATGAGCGAAAAAGCGGCGACCCTGACTAGGATCGGATCGTACTCAAAGAAGTCGCATTCGAGTCGTCCCAGCTCGACCGGAGTGGTGATCGCTGAACGAACAGCATCAAGGACGTTCTTGTCGACAAATTTACCAAACGCAGACAGATCCCGAATGATCCATCCCCAGTTTTCGAGCAGATGTCTGTTCACGACTAGGCTGTCCGGCTTGATCAGCTTGACCGCATGCTGCCCGGATGTGGCCCAGGTACGAAATGCAGGAGGCAGGTCTGGCGACAGATTCGTGTCAAGTTCGGATGGGCGAAGAAGTAGCCAAAATTCGCCGCCCCCTTTCTTCTTGACCCAAAAGTCCACGACCCGCTTTGGTGCGAGTTTTGGCACTACCAAGGGCCGCTCGCAGTAGTACGTGATCGCAGGATCCGACTCGATCACGGTCCACGCATTCAGAGCATCCCTGCCAAATAAGGCAACGGTCCGTCCCAGCTTGGGTGCGAAAACGTCATAGCGGTGGCTGCCGTGCGGCCGGGTATGGTCTGCAGCCTTCTCGAACGGACGTGCTGGCATATTGACTCCGTGTCAACTTGACGCAATATATCGCACACCTATGGTCAGTTCCACAACAATTTATCGGATTGTAGAAAAAAACTGACAGGTTGGGCCGCTCACCTGTCCACGCCTGCCATGCGGGGCGGCCGGCGCGTATGAAAGAATTGCGCCGCCAGTCCCAGCGGAGCACGCTGCAACAGCCGCGCGTATATACTGAGTGGAGTTCAAAATATGGGATCAAAATGGCAGTCACTCCCCCGCCCTGCTTCGGCATGTTCTTTGGCATGCATATGGACGTCGTTCGGAACATTCGTATGGGAATACCAGTATCGCTCGCGGACGACGTTGCCAAATTTATGGGGCTGCGGCTCGAGATGCTCGCCGTTTTTTTGGGATTCTCAGTTCCGGATCTTGCTCAACGAATTCAAGGCCATGAGACGCTTCAAAGCTGGGAGGCCGGCCGTCTCTTTTGGGTCGCACACGCATATGTCGAGGCTGCCGCAGTGTTCGAGTCTGAACAAGGTGCGGTGGAATGGCTGAGGGAAAGGGTGATGGCCTTGGGGAACGTTGCGCCACTCTCCTTGTTAGACAGCCCGGCAGGATATCAGCTGGTTCTCGATACGTTGGGTCAGATCAAGTACGGAGTATATGCCTGAGGTTTCGTGAGGGACTCGACAGGAGGCGCAGTCATTCACAAGATTACTCACCATCGGCGATTAACAAATTTAGTTCGCGCCATCGGGGATTATCACATTTAGTTCGCGAAATTTGGAACTAATTCCGGTTAACACAAAACCGGGTTTTCATATTTATCAAAGACTTACGCTCAATGCGAGCTGGTCAAATTTAGTTCGCTGCACGACGACCGCGTTCTGCCTTTTTTTGCAGACGTCGAAGTAAGCCTCGACCCCTGCCTCATCGTCAGCTAGCAGTTCGGTCATCTTGATGAGAACCTGCGTCGCTGCTCCCGCCCTGTCCGTCGCGGAATGGAAATTCGTCAGGCTGGCCCGAAGGGACTCCAACGTTAAGGCACATGGTGTGCCCAGGCGTGCGTTGCTGTCGACCGCTGTGATGGTGGTGCTGATGGCCAAGGCCAATCGAATGATGCCCCCCTCGACGCGCTGCTGTGAAGTCTTGAGCTGGTCGAGCACGCCCAATGTTGCCAAATCGAGCCGAGCCTTATCAAACGGATTGTCGACCACACGAGCCAATGGTGTCGAACAGGCCGGACAGTGTTCGCTTGCCCCCGCGTTCTCGATCGCCCGCAGGGCTTCATAGACGGCGCGATAATTGACGGCCATCACGTTATTCAAGAAAGCTGCGTCGATCTTGGATTTTCGCGCGAGCAAGCGACGCGCAATCCGCACGGAACCGAGGATGCGTTTCATCGGCGCAGCAAACGGCACTTCCGCGACCTTCAGTCGTTCTGACTTGCGGAGTTTAAGATCGGCCAGCCTTGTCAAACGCGCGTGCCTGGTGCGTACGGAGAATTGTTGATCAACCCGCAGGTTTAGGTGTGCACATGCGACGTCGTTGAGGACAGAAACGTTATGGCGGTGGCGGCGCCGCTGTTCGTGGAGCTCCGATCTAGTGGCCTCAAGCGTGCGCACTTCCTCGCTTTGGCTCGGTCGCCGAAGTGCTGTGAGGTTGAAGTTCTCCGGCTTCACGAACCGCGAGATCACTTCTTGAAATTCTTCCAGCCCAAACAAGGTAGCAATCACATCTCTCTCGGCGCTACCTGTATCCTTCGAACCTAGCAAAGAAAATTCCTGCAGACGATTGCGATCGATGAAGCAACTTGACCAAGTCAGGCTGGCAGGTACGCGGTTTCGGTCCGTGCCCATCAGGTTCAGCTCGACCTTGCCTGCGTCCCTCGCAATGTATTGCTTGACCTTGGTCTTGCGGCGGTCGGCCTCCTTGATGTGGCCGGTGGTAGCATACTCCAGCACTTCGCATAAGGAGGACTTGCCACCGCCGTTGGGTGCGTAAAAGTTGTTCTTAATCTTACTGAACCGCATCGACGTCCCTTTGTCTTCGGGGCCAAATGCGCCGAAGCCGCGGAAGTTCTTCACCTGCAGCGTGGCCAATGGCCTGAGTCCAGAAGGGGCGACCCAGCCCAGCTCTGGCCGGGCATCCAGAATTCTTTTGAAGCGCTCGGCGATGCGCTGATAGTTGGTCGTGAGCAGCTCGTTGTTGGCAGAGGTTAGGTGAAGTTTGATGTGATCGGAATACCTGCCTTTGTCTTGCCTCCCCTTGTACATACACCAAAGCAGTGCGAGATAGGCGTCTGACTTCCCGACCAGGTTCTCCTTGGCAAAGCTCAACAAGTACTGACTCATCTGCACTCTCTATCGTGGCAAGGCCGAGATGCACTCGGGTCGAGGTGTTTTCATTATAGCAATGTGGCTTGCCTATTTCCCCAAAGTTTTCTTTTGTCATCAACGCGCGCGTTTCAGCGAGCGAAGTCAAGCGACCAGCGTCCAAGGTTGTCTGAATGGCGAAATGGCGTTGTGGGACAGTGATCTCCGGCAAAACGACACGCCTGAATGCCCCCTGTCGATGAGGAAACGATATCGATGTTGACCCAGCATGCCAGCACGGTCAACAGCCAAGTCGCATTCTAATGTCTTGAACTGAGCCGGTCCTGCTCTTTCAAAAGTTGCTGCAGCTTGGTATGCGCGTCCAGCAAACGCGCGTCCAGCCTTGCCAGCAGGCCTGGGTAGCGTCCATGCCTGCGCAAAGGCGCCAGCACCGGATCGCTTTCCAGCCAGTGGCGGTCGCTGAACCCCTGGGACACGGCCGCTTCGAGCGCAGTGAAACCTTCTTCAGTGCGTCCGGCCGCCGCCAGCAACATGGCCAGGTGCAGGTGCGGCTCGGGGTCTTCGTCGTGCTGCGCGATCTTTTTCCCGAGCTGCCGGATCAAGGGCGCCAGTGCGGTCCCGTGCTCGCCCGACTCGGTGATCGCAAGGCGCAGGCGCGCATAGAATGAATCCGATCCGGCGCCTCCCAGGCCGGCGGCGACCGCAAAGCGTTGCCGCGCCAGCGGCGCTTGCCCATTGGCCAGCGCCACGTCGCCGGCCAGCGACCATCCCGCCTCGTAATCGGGGTGCCGCTTGAGCAAAGCCTGGCACTCGCGCTCCGCGCGATCGACCTGCCCCATTTCAAACCAGTGCGCACAAACGATGGTCTGGACCATGGTGTCGTCCGGCGCATGCTGCTGGAGCCGGGCAAGAATCTGCTGTGCCGCCGGCGCAAAGCCGGCGCTGGTAAGCACCTGGGCAGTAATCAGGTGCGCATACGGATCGAGCGGATCGAGCGCGATGGCGCGCTGCGCCAGCCGCCATGCCTCTGCCAGCCGTCCGCCTTCCCAATGCAGGATCGCTTCGTTGATCAGCGCGTCGCTGTAATTCGGATTGAGCGCGCTCGCGCTGTGATAACTGCTGGCCGCTTCGCGGCGGCGGCCGAGCAGGTCGAGCGCCAGTCCGCGTGCCTTGTGCGCTTCGGCAAGTTGCGGCGCCAGCGCGACAGCGGCATCGGCAAAGCGCAGAGCGTCCCTGAGCTGGATTTCGGGTGCGCCGAACTGATACACCGCCTGCGCGTACGTATCGGACAGGCCCGCCAGCGCCGGCGGGAAGGCTGGCGATTGCTCCAGGCTGGCGCGAAACAGCGACATGGCCGCGGCATTGTCCCTGGCGGTGTAGCGCAGATAGTGCTGGCGCCCTTTCAGATAAAGGGTGTAGGCGTCGCCGTCGATGCTGCCTTGCGCCGCTTCTGCGGGCTGCGCGCCGAGCGCCTTCCCCACCTGCTGCGAAATCTGGGTGTGCAGGTTGGTCAGGCCGTCATCGTCCGTGTCGAAGCGCTTGCTCCATAGCGTGCGCATGCTGGCGATATCGGTCAGCGTCAGGGTCAGGTGCAGTCGGCCGCCAGCGTGGCGAAAGGTACCCTGCAAGACGGCACCGACGCCCAGGTCGCGCGCAAGGTCCGGCGCTAACTTTAGCAAGGAGCGGCGCTCACCCTTGTAGCGCATGCTCGAGCTGCGGCCAATCACTACCAGGCCTGGCACGCGCGCGATGCTCCAGATGAGTTGTTCGGTCACGCTGTCGGCAATGTGAGCGTCATCGGCGGCGGCAGACATCAACGGCAGCACCACAAGCCGCTTGATACCGGGCGGGTCCACACCTGGCGCATTCCGGTGCCATTGCCACCAGCCGGCTGCCGCCAGCGCCAGGATCAGCAGGCAGCCCAGCATCACCACAGCCCAGCGCCGCCCTGCCCTGGCATCGGACGTGAGCGCGACCGGCACGCCAGGCCCGGGCGTCCCCGGCTCGGGTGTTTCCGTCGCAAGCGGCTGGGGTTCCAGCAGCAAACGGTAGCCGCGCCCGCGCACTGTGGCGATATAGACAGGCGTATCTGTATCGTCGTTGAGGGCTTTGCGCAGCAACTTGACGCGCTGCTGCAAAGTGGCGTCGCTGACCTCCCCCCGCTCCCAGACTTCGGCGATCAGGCTGTCGGTGTCGCACAGCGCACCCGCGCGCCGCGCCAGCGCCATCAACAGGGCCAGGGACAGTCCGTTGAGCGGCACGCGCCCGGTGCTACCAGTGAGCTCGCCGGCGCCGCTGTCGACGACCCATTCGCCCAGGCGAAAACGGCGCGGCAAGTCGGACGGTTCGGCGAACGATGGGGGCATGGTGGGTCCGGAACAGGTGGTGGGCGATTCTAAACCACATCTGACTAGCCCCGCAAGCCTGGTGTAAGTAGCCCACCGCGCCACAGGGATGCGCACCTAAGCCATTGAATTCATTGAACTTCAGAAAACCTTCAGCATTCTTCAGAAAATATTCCCCGCAGGTTCAAGCAGGCCCATCGCTATCCCGCCAGCATGGGCCAACTTACCCATCAATCAGCCGGACAACCGCCCCATCGGGCGGATCCGCTACGGAGACCGACATGCGCCTGCTTGCCCTTGCCACCCTTTTCGCGGGCTTGACGTCCGCCGCCGTCGCCGGCGAACTGAAGATCCACGCAATAAACGTTGGCTGGGGGCAATCGGTCCTGGTGGAAGGTCCGAACGGCACCACCTTGCTGATCGACGCCGGCCTGGCAAACAAGAAGGATGTCGTCATCAACTACATCAAGAACCGCGGTATCGGCCAGCTCGACCATTTCTTGGTCAGCCACAACCATGCCGACCACGGCGGCGCAGCCGAATTCGTGGTGCGCGCGCTCAAGCCAAAAAAGACCTTCTACAGTGGCGGCCAGGAAAACATGAGCGCCACGTTCATGAAGAATTGGTTCGCGTCCTACGGCGAAGTACGCATGCCGGCCCCGGTCGCGATGCCCGTCGGTTACAAGATCGATCTGGGCGACGGCGCTACGGCTACCGCTGTGGCCGCCGGCTGCAAGATCGTGCACGAGGCCGAAGTCGTCGCCAAGCTGCGCCTGACCCAGCCCGACTACGCCATGCCGCCATGCACCAGCATCAACGATTCGTCCATCGTCCTGCTGGTCAAGTACAAAGGCTTCGACTACCTGGTCAGCGGCGACATGGGCGGCAATGTCCAGAATGGCCAGCGCGATTTCGAAACCCCGGTCATTACTTCGCTGCTGCTGGCGAGCGAGCCTGAACTGCGCATCCCGGGCAAGGGCATCGACGTGCTGCACCTTGGCCATCACGGCTCGCGCACCAGCTCGAATCACAACTACCTCGACCTGTCCGGGGCCGAAGTGGCACTCGTTTCGGTTGGGCCGAACCAGTCGCACGGCCTGCCGAACGCCGAATCGATTCAGCCACTGCTGGACAAAAAGGTCAAGGTCTTGCAGACCGATGAAGGCCTGCTCAGTGACGAGCGCATGTTCAGCGGCGGCTATGTGATTGGCCACATCATGATCAGTACAGATGGCAGCCGCTACACGGTTACCGGCGACGCCGGCGGGATCGATACGATGCGCCAGCCGCAAGTGGTCAGCGAAGCTGCCAAGGCCGGCATGCCCTTCACCTTACTGGTCGACGGGGGCGGTGTGCCGCCGGTGCAGGACAGCGCAACGCCGACTGCCGTGGCCAGTATCAGCGGCAGCGGTGCCGGCATGCTGTTCTCCGCGCAAGTGGGCGATGATGTGGGTGTTGTACGTGCCGACTTCCTGGTCAATGGCGCGGTCGTGGCCAGCCAGGCACCAGTCATGCCCGTCAAGAATGGTGTCCTGAGCCAGGCCTATGACGCCAGCGGCCTGGCGGCAGGTTCGTACAGTGCCCAGGTCAAGGTGTTCGACGCGTCCGGCAAGAGTGGCCTGTCGGCGGCTGCCACCTTCACTGTGGGCACGATCGCCGGTGCGGACAAGCCTGAACAGGAACCGAACGACAGCCGCACTGCCGCCACGGTCGGACCGGCCGGCCCGGGCGCCGTGCTTGGCTACTTTCCATCCGCAAGCGACAATATCGACTATTACACTTTCGCTGTCGCTGCCAATGCAAAGTTTATCCTGAACATGACGGGACCAAGCGCGTCGGCCCAGGACTACGACATGTTCCTGGAAACGGCCAGCGGCACTGTACTGGCATCCTCCACCGCCGATGGAAGCACCGAAAGCATCAGCTACACCAACGGCGGCACGGCGCGCACACTGTACCTCCGGGTCACCCGGGTGAGCAGCTACAGCCGCGTGACGCCGTACCGGATCGAACGCAAATAGCCGTCAAAAGTAAGCGCGCCCTTGCTCCTTCAAGCCAGGCGATTGCTCCAGTTGCTGCACTGCGCCATCAATATTGAAACGGTCCTGGGCTGCGCAGGCCCGCCGCAATCCTGCGGCAGTCTCCGGCGCTGCCGTGCTGCCTGCCAGTTCGCCGGCCATGGCATTGGCCGTCAGCGCCACAAGCGGCAAGTCCGCCAGCGCTTGCCGGACGCGGAGGGCCCGCGTCGCCGTATAGGCATCCATGAGCGGCACCTGGCAAGCCATCAGGATCAGATCGAAGTCGGCGTCGTGCGCCAGCATGTCCACCGCCTCCTGCGATGGTCCCTCGACCTCGACCCGCACCAGGATCATGCGATTCCCACGGTCTTCGCGTTCAGGGTTGTGGGTGATTAGCATCTCCCCTACCCCGTACTTTGGGGTACGGATGAACAATTCGTTGACAAAATTTTTGATAGACCGCACTATTTGGATATCGCATGGAAGCGCTTCCAATTTGTAGAGGGTCGGTAAGGAATGAGCGGCGTCAGCGCTCTTTCCCGTCGGCATAGCCAGACAGCTGCGGGACCACGCGAGTGTACACAGTGCGCTGCCACGAAAGCATATTTTTCAGCTACCTGTAGCCAGCGCTCGAGTGACCCAATAAGACTACAAAACGGAGACCAAATTGAAAAAAAGGATCATTAATAGTCTGATTGTTGGCCTGTCAGCGCCCATGCTTTTTGCGTGCGGCAATGGCACCAACACCACAGACACACCTCAAACGAAATTGTTAGCGCAAATCGCCTGCGGAGGCCCGTCCTGCTACGGCTACAACCCTGCTTCTACTTCGGTCCAGTTCTATGTAAACACTGCACCATGGGCTGATTTGCATTACACCGTCAATGGCGGCGGTCAGATTAACGTCCGCATGGCAGTAAGCGGCGATACAAATACCTACACTGTCGCCAACTTGAAGGCTGGCGACGTTGTTCGTTTTTACTTTACAATCGGCAATACCACCGGTGGTGCTACCACAACTGCTCAGACTACGGTGACCGTGAGCGGAACGACACCGACGCCGACGGTCTGTACTTTCCAAGCGGAAGATTTTACAGCCGCGTTCGACACTACACCAGGCAATACTGGCGGCGCATACCGTACGGGCGATGTAGACATCGAAGCGACGCAGGATACCGGTGCTGGCTTCAATGTGGGCTGGACTGCGAATGGCGAATGGCTCGCGCATAACAGCGTGACCTTCCCGACAACTGGGGCCTATACGCTTCAATATCGCGTTGCGGCTGGCGCTGCCGGTGGCGTGATCTCTGCAGATCTGAACGCTGGTTCAATTCCGCTGGGTACAACCAATGTTCCAGCAACAGGTGGTTTCCAGGTTTGGCAAACCGTGCAACGCACAATCAATGTCAATGCTGGTACTTATAACTTAGGTACCTTCATCAGCACAGCTGGATTCAATCTGAACTGGATTCGTATTCAAGGTGCAAGCTGTACGCCGACGCCGACGCCGACACCAACGCCGACACCTACTCCGACGCCAACGCCGACTCCAACGCCGACTCCAACGCCGACCCCAACGCCGACCCCAACCCCTACCCCAACGCCGACTCCAACGCCGACGCCGACTCCAACGCCGACTCCAACCATTGTTCCGTTGTACAGCGCTAGCACAACGCTCGAACCAATTACCAGGTTCGACCGCGGCGATGCACTGGTGACGCGTATTTCGGATCGTGCACGTGATCGTCACGCGAAGGAAAATCAGTTCCAGTCATACGACCATTATTTAAGCTTCTACTGGCAACATCGCACGGCCACAATCGAAATCGTTGATTACATCGCCAAGGGCGGTACATCGATCAGAATGAACGTGCAGTCACAGTTCAAATTGAACACCGGTGAGGCTGAAAACCGTTGGTTCTATCGCGGCGTAAACACGGTAGCCGAGTTCTGCGACAACGAAAAGATGACCGTTGTGAACGATCTCACCTATTGGAAGGAACGCACCATCAACTGCTTGTATAACTTCCGTCAGATTGCGAAAGGCGACAAGCTCGAGTTTGAACTGAGTCAGTTCCTTGACCATAGCGTGGAAGCTACTGGCGGTCGCGCGGCATACTACGGCACCACCTTCCTCTACATTGTTGGCGAAGGTCTCGTGCCTTGGGATGTCGGCGGAACAACCCCGCACGGCGGCGTCAAGGATTCTGTAAAGATTCCGGAAAGCGCATGGCTTGGCGGACGTACGACAATTCATGCGGGCACCTCGGGCGAGCCTGACAACCGCTTCATGCAGATGGCCGGCAACCTGGCGCCTATAAACGGCCAGACCTTCGTACAAGGTCGTCGCGTGCATCACTCGTCGTTTGTCAACGGTGTGCACGATGAGCGTCCAACCGAGAACCCTGCACTTACCGATGTTTCCGGCAAAGCGGGTCCGCGCTATGTGAATAGCAGCTGCGCTGGATGTCACGTACGTAACGGCCGTGCAGCGCCACAACCTGTCGGCGTGGCATTGGATAAGTGGGTGTTCAAAGTAGGTGACGCCAACGGGAATCCACATCCAACCTTGGGCAAGGTGCTCCAACCGATCGGGAATGGCGGTGCAAGCAGTGAAGGTATCGTCTCGATCGGATCGTGGACGGTCACTGGCAATCTGCGTAAGCCGAACTATCAGTTCTCGGGCACAACCCCGAACAGATTCTCGGGCCGGATAGCGCCAAGCCTGGTTGGTATCGGTTTGCTGGAAGCTATTCCGGAATCGGCAATTCTCGCGAAAGAAAATCCAACCGCTACCGGCATCTCTGGTCGTGCAAGCCGCGTCACCGATCCCTCAGGTGTTACGCGCCTGGGTCGCTTTGGCTACAAGGCTGCCACAACCAGCGTAAGGCACCAAGTGGCACAAGCACTTAATAGCGATATGGGTGTGAACACCTCGCTACTGCCAAATCCTGACTGTGGTTCAAGCCAGACTAATTGTGGCGCGTCTGGTTCGGAATTGAGCGATACGCATCTCAATAACCTGGTGAAGTACATCCAGCTGCTTGGTGTACCACCACAACGCGACTATAACAGTGCCTCCGTTGCCAACGGTAAGACCGTCTTCACGAACATCGGTTGCGCCGGTTGCCATACACCTAGCTTTACAACGAGCGCGTCCCATCCATTGGCCGAATTGCGTAGCCAGACGATCTCCCCATACACGGACATGTTGCTGCATGATATGGGTACCGGTCTGGCAGATACACTGGGCGAAGGCCAGGCATCTGGTTCCGAATGGCGTACTGCACCGTTGTGGGGCCTGGGCTTGAATGCCTGTGTCACTGGCGGCATGACAGTTGCACCACAAGGACAGGAAACTTGTACTCCAGTTCATAGCTACCTGCACGATGGTCGCGCCAGAACGATCGATGAAGCGATCCTGTGGCACGGCGGTGAAGGTGAAACAGCGAAGAATGCGTATGCTGCGTTGTCAAGTACGCAGAAGACAGATCTTCTGAACTTCTTGAACTCGCTGTGAGGTAGAAACCAGAGTAAAAATTAAGTACAGCCGGGGCCGCGGAAACGTGGCCCCGTGTTACTTTGCGTTGAGGCGATTTCCATAGTGTGATTTACCTGCTTGAGAACGGCGCACTGAATGAGAATAAATTTTCAAATCAGCTCCCTGAATTTGTCGATGTGGTGACATAGATGACTCTGCGAGCCCATCAACTTACTTGTGTGCGCGGCGAACGCCGGCTATTTCGCGGCCTTGATTTTGAAATCAACGCTGGCGATGCATTACGGGTGGTTGGCGCGAATGGTAGCGGCAAGACCAGCTTGTTGCGAATCCTGTGTGGGCTGACACAAGCTGCCGAAGGCGAAGTACGCTGGCATGGCCGCAGCATTCGTGAATTACGTGAAGAATTTTGTCGAAATTTGATCTACCTGGGCCATGCAAACGGCGTCAAAGATGATTTGCTGGCATGGGAAAATATCGTGCTTGCTTCAACCTTGTCAGGCAATCCGGTTACACAAGGCGATGCTGTGCATGCGCTGCAACAGCTTGGACTAGGCCGAGCCGTCAGCTTGCCGACCCGGGTGCTATCGGAAGGCCAGCGCAAACGCGTAGCGTTGGCGCGGCTGCAGCTCAGCACATTGACTCCCCTATGGATACTCGACGAACCATTTACAACACTTGACCAGAATTCGGTTTCCGAATTGTGCCGCACTATCAACCGCCACCTGGACAACGGCGGCATGGTCATTTACACGACACACCAGGAAAACGACTTGACTGCGCGCCGCGCTCGTTGCCTTGATCTAAGTCTGGGCACGGTATGTTGAAGGTACTGTATTGCGTGATTCGGCGTGACTTGCTGCTGGTATTCCGGCGGCGTGCAGATGTGCTAACCACCTTGTTTTTCTTCGTGATCGTCTGCACGCTCTTCCCTTTGGGCGTTGGGCCAGAACAAGCCCAGTTGCGCACGATGGCGCCCGGCATCCTATGGGTGGCAGCACTGTTAGCGTCGATGCTGGCTCTGGGCCGGCTGTTTGCGCTTGACTATGCCGACGGCACATTGGAGCAAATGTCCTTATCGTCCGAGCCGCTCTCAGTGATTGTCATTGGCAAAGTGATCGCACATTGGCTGGTGTCAGGCCTCCCGCTCACCTTGGTAGCGCCGCTATTGGCGGTGCAGTTTGATCTGCCGCGCGAATCAATACTGGTATTGGTCTACAGCCTGTTGATCGGCACGCCGATCTTGAGCCTGATTGGTGCGATTGGTGCTGCATTGACGCTCGGCGTACGTGGCGGTGGCGTATTGGTATCGCTGTTGATTCTGCCGCTGTACATTCCTGTGCTGATCTTCGGTGCCGGCGCAGTGGGAGCCGAAGCATCAGGGCTCGGTGGTGACGCACATCTGCTGCTGTTGGGCGGTTTGCTGGCTGGTGCAGCGGCTTTGACTCCATGGGCGACGACGGTGGCGCTACGCATCGCACTGGAATGATGATTGAATTCTTTTTGGGAGTATTACATTAATGTCCGCTACCGATACCCTCTCCGCAAGATCAGCGTTTGGTACCAGTGCCTGGTTCAAATACGCTTCGCCCCAAATGTTCTTCCCCCTTGCGGGAAAGCTGATACCCATATTTGCCATTGTTGGCGCCGTATTAAGCATTATTGGTTTATACATCGGTTTTTTTGTTGCTCCTACTGACTGGCAGCAAGGCGATTCTTACCGGATTATTTTTCTGCATGTCCCGGCAGCCTGGATGTCGATGGTGATCTATTTGGCACTGGCCTTTTGGGCCGGCATTGGCCTGGTGATGAATACGCGCCTGTCTTCGATGATGGCCACCGCCTTGGCACCTACCGGTGCAATATTTACCGTGATCACATTATGGACGGGTGCCTTGTGGGGAAAGCCTACCTGGGGTGCCTGGTGGGTATGGGATGCGCGGCTGACTTCGGAATTGATCCTGCTGTTTTTGTATATAGGCTTCATGGCGCTGCAGGCATCGATCGATGACGCGAGGCGCGCTGACAAGGCAGGCGCAGTGCTGGCCCTGGTCGGCGTAGTCAACGTTCCGATAATCTATTTTTCTGTGAAGTGGTGGAATACCTTGCATCAGGGTGCGTCGGTGAGATTGGGGAACGCCCCCAGCATGGAGAAGACGATGCTGACCGGAATGCTGATCATGGCATTGGCCTTCTGGGCATACAGCATTGCGGTCGCCTTGATGCGGGTTCGATGCATTATCCTGGAGCGCGAGCGGCATAGCGACTGGCTGAAACAATATGGCGAAAGCCTGGAGAAGAAATCATGATCTGGGATAGCTGGAGTGCCTTTTTCGACATGGGCGGCTATGGCCTGTATGTGTGGGGATCCGTCATGCTGACTTTTGCCCTGATTTTCGGGGAAATATTTTCCTTGGCGATGCGCTGGAATGCCGGCATCAAGCACCTTGGCCACGGGCTGCACAGCGACGAAGAGGACGATTTTGAAAACAAGGCATAAGCGACTGATGCTAGTCGGTGTTGGACTCGCAACCCTGGCGCTGGCAGCATGGCTGGTGCTGTCGGCATTCCAGAAGAATCTGGTTTTTTTCTTCACGCCAACGCAGGTTTCCAAGGGCGAGGCGCCGCAGGGACGCAGCTTTCGCATCGGAGGAATGGTCGAATCAGGCAGCATAGAACGGCAGCCCGACGGCATCACCGTGAAATTTGTCGTGACCGATATGGCTCAGAAGATTCCAGCAGTTTACCGAGGCATTCTTCCCGACCTGTTCAAAGAAGGAAAAGGTGTGGTCGCACAAGGCAAGCTTGGCCCTGATGGGATATTCGTCGCGGATGAAGTGCTGGCCAAGCACGATGAAAACTATATGCCGCCCGAAGCGGCTTATGCGATGGAAAAGGCTAAACAAGACAAGCAGAAACCTGCGGCTACGCTGGTCAATGATGTCCAACCATCCAAGGACGTTAAATGATTCCCGAAATTGGAAATTTCTCAACCATGCTTGCGCTGTGCCTGGCATTGGTGCAAGGCATCCTGCCCATTATTGGCTCCGTTCGCGGCAATCAACATTGGATGGCAATAGCGCGCCCGGCAGCGTACGGACAGTTCGCATTCGTCACGGTAGCGTTTCTGTGCCTGGTCTATAGTTTTGTCTCGAACGATTTTTCGGTGGCTTACGTCGCTGCGCATTCCAACTCGACCTTGCCAGTGTATTTCCGGGTTTCGGCTACCTGGGGAGGTCACGAGGGATCATTGTTGTTGTGGACGCAAATGCTGGTGTTATGGACCCTCGGCGTCGCACTGTTCAGCAGACAGCTGCCGCAAGAAACCGTAGCGCGCGTATTGGGTGTCATGGGCCTCATCAGCATTGGCTTCCTGTGCTTCATGCTATTCACATCCAATCCGTTTGACCGCTTGCTGCCCTCTCCTCTCGATGGCGCCGATCTGAATCCTTTGCTGCAGGATTTTGGCATGATCTTCCATCCGCCGCTGCTGTACATGGGCTATGTCGGGTTCTCGGTGGCATTCGCTTTTGCGATTGCTGCGCTGATTGGTGGCCAGCTCGATGCGGCATGGGCGCGCTGGTCACGACCATGGACGCTGGTGGCATGGATGTTTCTGACGCTCGGCATTTTTCTTGGCAGCTTTTGGGCGTACTACGAACTTGGCTGGGGCGGCTGGTGGTTCTGGGATCCGGTAGAAAACGCATCGTTCATGCCTTGGCTGGTCGGCACTGCACTGATTCATTCGCTGTCAGTGACCGAAAAACGTGGCAGCTTCAAAAGCTGGACAGTATTGCTGGCCATCGTGGCGTTTTCGCTCTCCTTGCTCGGTGCGTTCCTGGTACGTTCTGGCGTACTGACTTCGGTACATGCGTTCGCGACTGATCCCGCACGCGGTCTGTTTCTCTTGGTATTTCTCACCATTGTGGTCGGCAGCTCCTTGCTGTTGTTTGCATGGCGCGCGCCGAAGATGGGGCATGGTGGCAGTTTCAGCATGTTCTCGCGCGAATCCCTGCTGCTGATCAACAATGTATTCCTCGTGGTGGCTGCTGCCACCGTCTTTCTGGGCACGCTATATCCATTGTTCCTCGATGCGCTTGGTCTTGGAAAAATCTCCGTTGGTCCCCCCTATTTTGATGCGGTATTTGCCCCGTTGATGATCCCGGTATTGGTGTTGATGGCGATCGGACCGTTCGTGCGTTGGAAAGAGGCGAGCTGGCGAGATGTTCTGCGACATCTGCGCTGGATTGCAGCGGCGACCGTAGTGCTTTCCTTGTCGGTGGCCGTCTTTTTGAGCGCTACGCCAATGGTGGCATTCGGACTGGCGATTGCGGTCTGGGTACTGCTTGCGACAGGCTGGCAACTGACGCAACGCCTGCGCCACGCACCGGCCGGCACACCTTTGCTACAGCGGCTTACCGGCCTGCCCCGCAGCTACTGGGGGATGATCATCGCCCATGCGGGCATTGGTGTTTTCGTCATTGGCGTTACCTTGGCCAAGGGCGCGCAAACGGCCAACGACATGAGCATGCAGGTCGGCGATACCGCGACGGCCGGCGGCTATACCTTCCGCTTCACTGATCTCAGTGAAGCCAGTGGTCCCAACTACACGGCAACCCAGGCGGTTTTCGAAGTGTCGCATGACGATAAACACATTGCCGTCATGAAGCCGGAGAAACGCCTGTACACGGTCAAGAACATGCCAATGACCGAAGCAGCGATTGATCGGGGATTCACGCGCGACCTTTACATCTCCTTAGGCGAGCCTGTGAACAAAACTAACTGGCTTGTGCGCGTCCAGCACAAACCGTTCATGAGCTGGATCTGGGGTGGCTGCATCATCATGGCTCTCGGCGGTTTAATGGCTGCACTTGACCGGCGCTATCGCCGTCTTGCGCAGCGCCAGCGAGAGACAGCACATTCCATTGCCAGTCCCACGATTGTTTTAACGGGCGAAAGTCAAGCATGAAACGGTTTCTGCTGCCACTCCTGGTATTTGCCTCACTCGTCATCTTTCTTGCTATTGGCCTGCGGCTTAACCCGAAAGAGATTCCATCGCCCTTGATTGGAAAGCAGGTTCCTGCGTTCCAGTTGACGCAACTGAATGAGCCCGGAAAAATGATCTCGTCAGCCGACATGGCTGGTCAGGTTTGGATATTGAATATCTGGGCTTCCTGGTGTGTCTCCTGCCGCGAGGAGCATCCTCACATGATGGATCTTTTCAAGCTGAATGCGGCGCCGATTGTCGGGCTAAATTACAAGGATGGACGGCAAGACGGCATCGATTGGCTGCGCCAGTTTGGCAACCCGTATCGCATCTCGGCTTTTGATCATGACGGCAGGGTCGGCATTGATTTTGGTGTCTACGGCGTTCCCGAAACCTTCGTTATCGACAAGCTTGGCGTGATCAGGTACAAGCACATCGGACCGCTGACGCCAGAAGTCATCACCGGAAAACTCCTGCCATTGATTAAGGAACTGAACCGTGGATAAGTTGGTGTTCATCTTCCTGCTGGCTGTCACACCGTTGCTTGTCAATGCCGGGGACGCGCCCGCCACTGCCCCTGATGCGCTCCTGGAAAAACGCGTATTGGCGATCGCAGAAGAGCTGCGCTGCCTGGTATGCCAGAATCAGACGATCGCTGATTCAGATGCCGCCCTTGCAGTCGACTTGCGTAAACAGGTGCGCGAGAAATTGGCACAGGGCATGTCCGACCGTGATGTCACCGATTTCATGGTGGAACGGTATGGGGATTTTGTACTCTACCGGCCACCGGTCAAGACAACAACCTGGCTCCTGTGGTTTGGACCTTTCCTGTTTCTGGCTGGAGGCCTCATTGCCCTGGGCCTCAAGCTCAAACGGAGAGCGCCTGCAGAGACGACTGACGCCCTTTCCGAAACGGAAAGACGGCGTGTGGCGACATTGCTCGGCACGATCACTGATTCGAAGGAAAAGACGTGACAGTATTTCTCATCATCGCCGTTTTAATGACGGCAGCGGCCCTGACTTTCATCATACCGACGCTACTCGGAAAACAGGAAGGCAACGACTCCCAGACTCAGCGTGATCAAGTCAATCTGGCGGTGCTGCGCGATCAATTTCGTGAACTGGACCGCGATCTGGCCGCCGGCACCATTGCCCCCAATGGTTACGACAGCGCCCGGCGCGAACTGGAACAGCGAGTTGCAGAGGATGTGAGGCCGAATCTGTCGGCATATAAACCGGCTTCAGGCGGATCGGCCCATGCTATGGCAGTTGCCGTGGCGGTCGTGATAGGTGCATCAGGCTTGTATGCTTATCTCGGCAAGCCGGCGGGGCTTGCCCCGGCTCAGGTGACTGCCACCAATGACATTTCGCGCGAGTCCAGTCCGAAAGACGCAAACGCGGCAATAGAACAGCTAGCGCAACTATTGAAGACCCAACCTGAAAATACCGAAGGTTGGACCATGCTTGCACGCTCATTAAATGCAATGGGTCGTTATGCCGATGCGAGCCGGGCGTACAAGTACTTGACCACCCTGGTGCCAAAGGATGCGCAACTGTTAACCGAATTTGCTGGCAGCGTCGCCATGGCACAAGGGGAAAGTTTGCAGGGCGAGCCAGAAAAGATTCTGGCACGTGCTTTGGCCGCTGACCCGAGAAACACCAAAGCGCTTTCTTTGTCTGGTAGCGCGGCATTTGAAAGAGGAAATTATGATGCCGCGATTACATACTGGAAAAAAGTCCTGGCACTTGCGCCAGCAGATTCCGAAATAGTACAGGTCGCTAACGACAACATTAAAGAAGCCCTGGCTGCGGTGGCAGCAGGTAATCAGCCGATAGCAGAAAATTCATCAGTGACGGCGACAACGCAGGCAACTCAGCTTGCCGGTACAGTCGAACTCGACCCTTCACTACGTTCTGAGGTGAAAGATACCGATACTGTTTTTGTTTTTGCCAAGGCGCCTGAAGGGCCACGTTTTCCACTGGCGGTGTTGCGCAAACAAGTCAAGGATTTGCCGTTCAGCTTCGTGCTGGATGACTCAATGAGCATGACGCCTGAAGCTCGCCTGTCTGGATTCTCATCGCTGGTAGTGAGCGCGCGCATTTCAAAATCAGGCAATGCGACACCTGGTGTTGGCGATCTGGAAGGGTCCGTTTCACCCGTTCAACCAGGCGCAAAAGATTTGAAGATCAGGATCAGCTCGCGCCGCCGCTAATGAAGACATTTCTTCAATGAATTCCCGATCCAGCAAGGGGCCGTCCAACACCGGCGGATCGGATTGCACTCCAGCTTGCATTTCCACAGCGAGTCGACTATTGATGTTGTTGTCCGGCTTCGGCAACGCCACTCTTGGCCGCCCGTTTCATCGCTTGCGGCGGTTGGCCGAAGGCGCGCAAGAAGGCCCGGCGCATGCGCTCGGGGTCGGAGAATCCCGTCTGCCTGGCCACCACTTCGATGGAGTGGTGGCTATCTTCCAGCATCATCATGGCAGCCTCGACCCGCAGCGTTTCGATGGCCTTGGCGGGTGACTGCCCCGTCTCGCCGCGGAAGGCGCGGCTGAACTGGCGGCGGCTCAGATGCGCCGCCTCGGCCAGTTCGTCGACGGTCAATTTCCGGGTCAAATTGGATTTCGCGTATCTCAGCGCATTCTGGATCCGGTCCGATTTCGGCTCCAGCTCCAACAGGGCGGAAAACTGCGACTGGCCGCCGCTGCGCCGGTGGTAGACCACCATCTTGCGCGCGATCAGGCGCGCCTGCTCGGCCCCCAAGTCATGCTCCACCAAGGCCAGCGCCAGGTCAATGCAGGCGGTCATGCCGGCCGAACTCCAGATATTGCCATCGTTGATGAAGATACGGTCTTCTTCGACCCTCGTCCTGGGATACATCCGTTGCAGCTGGCGCGCCTGGCACCAGTGAGTGGTGACCCGGCGCCCATCCAGCAATCCAGCCTCGGCCAACAAAAAGGCGCCGGTGCAAATGCTGCAGGTGCGGCGCGCGGACGCGCTACTGTCGCGCAGGAAATCCAGGAAGACTTCGCTGCAACGCACGGCCTCCATGCCACCGGTCACCATCACGGTATCGAACACAGCCGAACCAAAGGGCTCGCTGGCGACCAGGATGCCGGACGAACTGCGCACCACGCCGCCACGCTCGGACAGCGCTGTGATGTCATAGTGCGGCCCTCCGGGCGCCTCATTGGCCAGTTCGAACACTGTCACAGCCGCCATGTCGACGATCTGGAAGCCGTCTATGAGTATCATCGCGACTGATTTTCTCACAATGTCCTGTTAAGTAGGATGTTGGTTATACAGGCCATCATTGTAAACAAGGACAGCGAGAAATCAAGCCTGGGAGAATTGTCCCAAAACGAGGTTTATATGTCGCACAGGTCATCTTTGACCAACCTACACTGCGTCCGTCAACTCGTTTTTTCCCACCCTTTTTCAAGGAGTTTCATCATGACGCCCCCCAATATCCTGGGTACCGCACTCATCACTGGCGCCTCGACCGGCATCGGTGCCGTATACGCCGACCGCTTGGCCCGCCGTGGCTACAACCTGATTCTGGTAGCCCGCGATGGCGCCAGGCTCGATGCCTTGGCAAGCTCGCTGCACGCAGCCACAGGCCGCACGATTAGCCCCCTGATAGCCGACCTGACCGTCACCGCAGACCTGCGGGCAGTCGAGCAGCGCCTGAAAGATGACGTCGGCATCAGCATGCTGGTCAACAATGCCGGCCTGGGCGCGACTGCCACGCTGATCGACAGCGCGCCCGAAGCGCTGGACGACATGATCAAGCTGAATGTTACCGCGCTGACCCGCTTGAGCCGCGCCGTTGCGCCGGCCATGGTGGCGCGCGGCCGCGGTACCATTATCAACATCGCATCCATCGTCGCGATAGCGCCGGAGTTGCTGAACGGCGTCTATGGCGGCAGCAAGGCGTTTGTGCTCGCGCTGACCCAGTCGATGTACCAGGAGTTGAAGGACAAGGGCATCCGTGTGCAAGCCGTGCTGCCAGGCGCCATTGGCACCCCGTTCTGGGACCGCGCCGGCCTGCCGGTACAGCACCTGCCCAGCGCCATCGTAATGACGCCAGAAGACCTGGTGGATGCCGCACTGGCTGGACTGGACCTGGGTGAAGTTATCACCCTGCCATCGCTGCCGAACGCCGAGGATTGGGACAGGATGGAAGCCGCCCGTGTGGCGCTGGGCCCTAACCTGTCGCACACCAAACCGGCTGCACGATACAAAGTAGGCGCTCAAGTACCGCATGCCGCCTGCTGATGTGATAACAGGAAGGCGGCAAGCGCGTATGAGCTGCCATCGGTGACGGCCAGTGGGCGGGCCTGGCCGACCAGATCGGTAGCACCGCCGGCCAAATCGTCCGTAATGCCGGCCGAGAAGCGGAAATCCGCCGGTGCCCGGGGAGACTTGGGAGAACACGCACCCGGTTAAACGATTCTTATCAACAGTTCGTCTCAGAGCCGGGCATTAAACGCGAGCACCAGATCCGCTTTCACCTTCGTCGACGCCTGGCCCACTTTGAGCGGGTTCCCCCATTTGTCCGTTTGGGGATTCAAGATCAGTTCGAGTGTCGCCCTGCGGTCATCGGTGAGCCGGTTCAGGTCGCGCAGCACACGCCCCATCGCGACGGGACCTACGCCATTGGTGATGCTGGTGCCGTGCAAGGGATAGAGCTGGGATGAATGATCATGCGTGCTATAGACTCGCCCATTGACGGTGTATTCGATCTTATTGCCTAGTCCGAAGTCATAGGACACTTCTTCGGCTGCCGCCGTCCATGCGGCAAGCCCGTTAAACGCAGCAACGAATTCATTGATGATGTCTGTATCGGCAATCATGATTGCGCGGGTCGCGAAAGAAAATCCGTACCCGTGGGCCGCGATGTTCTTGAAATTGACATTAAGCGACTCGAAGCGATGCGCATCGCTGGGCTCGGACACTGTGTGCAGCGGACGCTGAGGCGCCATGGCCATCTTGCTCATTGCATTGCGCTGAATGAGCCTTCCCATCCATCGTCCCGGCGCAGGCAGGCCATGCACCGGCTTCGCTTGCACCGGCACGAATGCAGCATGCATACGCATCATCGGCCTTGCAATCGTGTTTGTTGCCAATTTGGGTTGCAGCGGCCTGCCTGGCGCTTGTGGCCGATATACCGGCGGCGGCGTCGGTGCGGCTTTCGCTTGCCTGGCCGGCAGGCCGGGCGGGGAAACTACTACGGGCTTCGCTGGTTTCATCGTTCGCCTTTCGCGACAAATTCGTCATCCTTCAACCGCAGCTCTCCTATTCTACTGTTGATCGCTTTTCTGCGATAGCCAGGCCAGAAGCAGCTGGCGCGGTCTGCGCCGCGTTTCGCGCCGGTATCCATCGATTCGTCGCAAAACCTCCATCGGCACCCCTGACGCTGGCAAAGTAGCCGCAACCTAAGCCACTTTGCGGAGCTTGCCATGCTGATTCAGATCCTTTTCCACACCCCACTGTACGTCTGGGCCATTCTCGCCTTGCTGGTCTGGCGTGGCATCGTCGAGATGCGCGACCGCGAGGTGGCGATAGGAAAGCTGTACATCATGCCGGCCGTCATGCTGGCGCTCTCGCTGCAGGACATCGTGGCCAAGTTTGGCGCCGGACTGCTCCCGCTGTCCGCCTGGCTTGCCGCCGCGGCAGTGGTTTCCCTGCTCGTCTGGAAGTTCAGCCGCGCTGGCATTGGAGCTGGCGCCGCGCCCGGCAGCGTGCGCGTCTACGGCAGCTGGATGCCACTGGCTATGATGCTCGCGATTTTCTTCATCAAATACCTTGCGGCAGTCACGCTCGTTGTCCAGCCAAACGTGTTCAATAACCCCTTGCTGCCGGCAGTCGTGTGCGCATTGTTCGGCGCGTCCAGCGGCTACTTCCTGGGTCGCCTTGTGCGCAATCTGACGTCCTTGCGGCCAGCCCCCTGTGCACGAATGCACCTCGCCGCCGCCGAATCATGACAAGTGCAGCACTTCAGACCATCGCGGCCATCGTCCTGTCATAATTTGCGGCTATTGTCGCCGCTCATTCATTGACGACGGAGTCAGCATGGTTGCGAAAGGCAGGCGCACTTTTCTTGGGATGGCGGCGGCAGCGGCGGGAACGTCCATGTTTCCGGCCGTCATACGCGAAGCGCTGGCGGTGCCGGCCAACAATGTGACCGGTACCCTGGCCGACGTCGAGCACGTTGTCATCTTCATGCAGGAAAACCGCTCTTTCGACCATTACTTCGGCACGCTGCCCGGCGTGCGCGGCTTCGACGATCCCCGCGCCATTGCGTTGCCCTCGGGTCAGCCGGTCTGGTACCAGCCAAGCGCCACGGGTTCCTACGTGCTGCCCTTCCACTTCGACGTGAAGAACACCAGCGCCCTGAGCGTCGGCACCAACCACGCCTGGAAGGGTTCGCAACAGACCTGGCAGGGCTGGGACGCCTGGGTCAAGCAAAAGACAGCCTTGTCGATGGGCTATTTCGACCGCGCCGACCTGCCCTACTATTATGCGCTGGCCGATGCCTTCACCATCTGCGACGCCTACCATTGCTCGGTTTTCGGCGCGACCGACCCGAACCGCATGTTCATGCTCAGCGGAACCAACCGGGGCTGGCTTGCCAGCATGGGCAGTCTGTACAACATCAGCCCCACGGGCTTCTACAATAACGACCCGGCCAGGGACAATATCAGCGCCGCCGTGACCGCCTCCGCACCGAACTGGACCACCTACGCAGAAACGCTGCAGGCCAGCCAGGTCAGCTGGAAGGTGTACCAGGAGTGGGACAATTACGGCGACAATTACCTGGCCTATTTCCGCAACTTCCGCGTCAACGCCGACGGCACCCGGCTCTCCAGCAGTTCGCCGCTGTTCCAGCGTGCCCGCGCGCTGGCCCCCGGCTCCACCGAGGCCAACAGTGCCGGCACCAGGGGCGACTGGCTGGTGGCCAGCTTTGCCGACGATGTGCGCAACGGGCGCCTGCCCCAGGTGTCGTGGATCTGCGCGCCAAACGACTACACCGAGCATTCGCCCAACTCGCCCAATGCCGGCGAAAACATCGCGGCCCGGCTGCTGGCGGCGCTGGTTGCCAATCCCGATACCTGGTCGAAGACGGTGTTCCTGTTGACCTACGACGAAAACGATGGCTTCTTCGACCACATGCCGGCGCCGGTGCCGCCGCTGACCGCGGCCATGGGGCGCACCACCCTGGCCAATGTCGGCGAATTCGAAAACTACCGGGGCATTCCCGTGGGGCTGGGTCCGCGCGTGCCCATGCTGGTCGTGTCGCCATGGACCAAGGGCGGACGGGTATGCTCGCAACTGTTCGACCATACCTCGCAGCTGCGCTTTCTCGAAGAATGGCTGGTCGCGCGCGGCAAGCCCCGCGCGGCGGTTGCTTGCAGCCAGGTGTCGCCATGGCGGCGAGCCGTGTGCGGCGACCTGACCAGCGCCTTCGACTTCGTCCATCCCGACAGCAGCTGGCCGGCCAGCGTTCCCAAGTCCACGACCTACACCCTGGTCAACGGCAAGCCCACCCCGGTCCCGCCGGCGCAGCAATCCCTGCCGCGCCAGGAGCGTTGCAGCGATCCGAGCAATACGCGTCCTGCCTGTGCGCTCCCTTATCAACTGGCGGTCGATGGCGTCGCCCTCCCCTCGCGCCAACTGGCGCTCAGCTTGCGCAACAGCGGCCGTGCAGGCGCTTCGTTCATCGTCTATTCCAGTGTTCGCAGCGACGGTCCCTGGTACTACGCTGTGGAAGCGGGCAAGACGATCGACGCCGAAACCTGGACCTGGACCACCGCCACTTACGAGCTGAGCGCATACGGTCCGAATGGCTTCTTGCGCCAGTTCAGGGGCAGCACCACCGCCACGGCGGCACGCCCGGAAGTGCGGGTCGAGTACAACCAGGCGCTGCCTGGCCTGGTGCTCTACCTGTCCAATCTGGGCGGCACCCAGGCGTGCACGTTCACCATCAGCGACAACGGCTACGGCGCTGCGGCCAGCACCCACACGGTAGCGCCGTCGGCCACGGTGTCTGTCACGCGCCCGCTCGGCGCCAGCTTCGGCTGGCATGACCTGTCGATCAGCTGCAGCAGCGACAGCGCGTACCTGCGCCGGGTGGCCGGGCATGTCGAAACCGGCGCGGCGGGCCGGACCGATCCGCTCATAGGCACCAACCGCAACCAGCGCATGGGCTTGTCGGCAAGCGCGGCTTACGTGCAACAGGGCCTGGGCCTGGCATTGGCTTACACGGCGCCGCCTGGCAAGCTCGATGCGAAAAACTGGATCGGCATTTTCGGACCGAACACCAGTCCCGGCAATGGCAGCGCGGTGCAGTGGGCCTATGCGTCCGCGGCCAGCGGCAGCTGGGTGGTGAACAGCGCCTCGCTCGCGGTGGCCGACTACAACGCATGCTACCTGTACCGCGATGGATATGAAGCCCTGGGCGGCCCGGTCGCATTTTGCGTCACGCGCCTGACGATCGCTGCGCCTTCGGTTCCCGCGGGCCAGGCGGCGGTATTCCAGTTCGCCCTGCCGTCCACCCGGGTTCGCGCAAAGAACTGGATCGGCCTGTGGCCGGCCGGGGCTGCGCCGGGCACGCAAAAGTGGCTGGACTGGAAGTATGTGACTGCGGAAACCGGCAATGTCAGCTTCGATACAAGCAGGCTGGCGCCTGGCAGCTATGCGGCCTGGATGCTGTTCGACGATGGCTACCAGTTGCTTGGCGGTCCGTGCGCTCTCAGCGTGCGCTAGCGCCGCCGTCCGATTGCGGTGTGCGCCCGGCTTTTTGTATGCCAGTGTATCTGGGCGCCTTCCGGATACGTACGATGACATGCAGCGGCGGCGGCGACACACCCGGGATACGTCGCTGCGTTCCAATAGCGTCATTCCGCGCGGCGCTACTCCTGGCGCCTTTCTTGCGAAACCAGAAAGGACCGGTTCATGAATACCCTCAATTACGCCATCGGCCTTGCGCTGTCCGCGGCCATCGCCGCCCACGCGGCCGATGCGCCTGCGCCGCTCAAGCCCGCTCCCGCTTTCCGGCATATCGGGCCCTGGCTCAACAGTGCGCCGCTGACCCTCGAAGCCCTGCGCGGCAAGGTCGTGCTGCTGGACTTCTGGACCTATGACTGCATCAACTGCATCCGCACCCTGCCCTACGTCACGCAGTGGCACCGGGATTACAAGCACCAGGGGCTGGTCGTGGTGGGCGTTCACACGCCGGAGTACGCTTTCGAGCGCAACACCGACAAGGTGCGCGCCGCCATGCAGCGCTTCGGCATCACCTATCCCGTGGCGCAGGACAACCGTTACGGCACCTGGGAAGCCTACAACAACCGCTTCTGGCCGGCGCTTTACCTGATCGACAAACAGGGCCGCATCGCCTATACCCATTTCGGCGAGGGCAAGTATGCCGAAACCGAGGCCGCCATCTTGCGCCTGCTGGCGCAGTGAATTTGACCTCGCCTCCAGGCGGAAAAGGTATCATCGACGGATGGAAAACCAAGATCACGTGCTGATCGTCGACGACGATCGCGAAATCCGCGAACTGCTGGCGGCCTACCTGCAGAAGAACGGCATGCGCGCCACTGCCGTCGAAAGCGGGCGCCACATGCGCGCGGTCCTGGCCGACAACGCCGTCGACCTGATCGTGCTCGACCTGATGCTGCCCGGCGAAGATGGCCTGACCATCTGCCGCGACCTGCGCGCTGGCAGCATGCGCAACATGCCCATCCTGATGCTGACCGCCCGCGCCGACGAGAGCGACCGCATCCTCGGCCTTGAAATGGGTGCCGACGACTACCTGGTCAAGCCCTTTGCCGCGCGCGAGCTGCTGGCGCGAATCCACGCGATCCTGCGCCGCGCGCGCATGCTGCCGCCCAACCTGCGCGTGACCGAAGCGGCCAGTTTCATCGCTTTCGGCGACTGGCGGCTCGACACCACGGGGCGCCACCTGCTCGACGCCGACGCCACCATGGTGGCGCTGACCGGCGCCGAATACCGGCTCCTGCGCGTTTTCCTCGACCATCCCCAGCGGGTGCTCACGCGCGACCAGTTGCTCAACCTCACGCAGGGGCGCGATGCCGAGCTGTTCGAACGCTCCATCGACCTGCTGGTCAGCCGCCTGCGCCAGCGCCTCGGCGACGATGTCCGTTCGCCCCGCTACATCAAGACGCTGCGCAGCGAAGGCTATGTGTTCTCGTCGGGCGTGACCCTGATCGGAGAAATCCGGTGAAATGGCCACGCTCGCTTTTCGCCAGGCTGGCGTTGATCTTCCTGGTGGGAATCGTGCTGGCGCAGTCGCTGGCCTTCTGGGTCACGATGACGGAGCGCGACCAGGCCACCACCACGCTCATGATGGGCTACATCGAGCGCGAAGTGGCCAGTTCGGTGGCGCTGCTCGACCATTTGCCGCCCGCGCAACGGGCGGCCTGGCTGCCCAGGCTCGCGCGGCGCAGCTACACCTTCATCCTCGGCCCGGGAACGTCCGGCCCGCCGCTCGACGCGCGCCTGTCGGCCCGGGTCGCCGCCGCGATCAACACCGGCATCGGGACCGCCCATGCCCTGAGCGCCAACGCCATCCCCGGCGACCGGGAACGCTTGCAGGTCCATTTGCAGCTGAGCGACGGCAGTCCGCTGACGATCGATATCCGTCCCATGTCCGGCGTTCCGATGTCGGAATGGCTGCCCGCGGCCTTGCTTGCCCAGCTGGCGGTTCTGGCCGTGTCATGCTGGCTGGCGGTGCGCCTGGCAACGCGGCCGCTGCACGAGCTGGCCAGGGCAGCCGACACACTGGGCCCGGACCTCAGGGCGGCGCGCCTGCCCGAGGACGGTCCGACCGAAGTGGCGCATGCCGCGCGCGCCTTCAATGCCATGCAGGACCGCATCGCCATGTACATGGCCGACCGCATCCAGATCCTGGCATCCATATCGCATGATTTGCAAACGCCCATCACGCGCATGCGGCTGCGGCTCGACCTGGCCGACGAAAGCCCGGCGAACGACAAGATGCGCCACGACCTGCTGCAGATGGAAAGCCTGGTGCGCGAAGGCGTCGCTTACGCGCGCACGCTGCACGGCGCGGCCGAAGAAGCGCGCCGGGTCGATATCGATGCCTTGCTCGGCACGCTGGCATGCGACTATACCGACACCGGCATGGCTGTCTCCATTCAGGGAAGCATCGGCCGCCCGGTCAGCACGCGTCCCCAGGCATTGCGGCGCGTGGTCGGCAACCTGATCGACAATGCGCTCAAGTTCGGCGATGCTGCCGAGCTGTGCCTGTCGAGCGCGCACGACGGCACGGCGACCATCGCCGTGCTTGACCGGGGCCCGGGCATTCCAGCGGCTTCGCTGGAAGACGTATTCGCTCCTTTCCGCCGCCTCGAAACGTCGCGCAACCGCGATACCGGCGGGACCGGCCTGGGCCTGGCCATTGCGCGCCAGCTGGCGCTGGGCATGAATGCCAGCCTCACGCTGCACAACCGGGACGGCGGCGGGCTAGAAGCCAGGCTGGTGCTCAAGGCCTGAGCGCCTCGAGCAAATAGTCGACAAAGGTGCGCACCCGCAGCGACAGGTGGCGCGCGTGCGGGTACAGCAGGATGAAGGGGCGCGTCGTGCCGCCATGCTGCGCCAGCAGCTCCACCAGCGTCCCCGCTTTCAAGTCCTCTTCGACGACGAAGCGGTAGGTCTGCACGATCCCGGCGCCACTGCGCGCCAGCGTCACGATGCCAAGCACATCTTCCGAGCAGGTATAGCCGCCGCTGGTTGTCACCTCCACCGTCTTGCCATCGATGGACAGCGGCCAGGCGATCCTGCGCCCCGTGCTGGGCAGGTCGAACTGGATGCATTCGTGCCCCTGCAAGGCATCGGGCGTGGCCGGCGTTCCCGCGCGCTTCAGGTAGGCCGGCGACGCCACCAGCACCAGTTCGGCGTCTTCGAGCTTGCGCGCAATGAGCGACGAGTCGACCGGGTCGCGCCCGCGGATCGCCATGTCATAGCTTTCCCCTGCGAAGTCGATATTGCGGTTGCTGACGTGTACCTCCAGCGTGACGTCCGGATACAGCTGGCGAAACCGCGGCAGCAAGGGCAGCAGCCGGTGGTGCGCGTACGGCGTCGGCGCGCTGATGCGCAGCGGCCCGGCCGGCGCCGCCTGGGCGCCCGTCACCTCGCGCTCCGCTTCCACCAGTTGCAGCAGCGCGTTGCGGCACTGGTCGTAATAGCGGCGCCCGCCGTCGGTCAGGCGGATCTGGCGCGTGGTCCGCACGAACAGGCGCACGCCCAGGCGTTCCTCCAGGCGGCCTATCGAGCGGCTGACCGCGGCCGGCGTCACACCGGCCAGACTGGCCGCCCCCGTAAAGCTGGCCTGCTCGGCAGCCAGGCAAAACAATTCGATGCTTGCCAGCCGCATGTCGTCGAAATCGCGCGTCATATTAGTTACACCGTGTATCAAGTGAATTGCTCAAACCGGGATTTATCAACCGGAACGTCATAAGTATAGTGGATTCATGGCGGCACGCAATCCAGCAGCCGCCTGCACACACAACCCTGAGGAGCAAGTTCATGAACGCAAAGAAAACAGTCATCGTCACAGGCGCATCGAGCGGTATCGGCTTCGCCATCGCGCAAGCCTACCTGGCGCGCGGCTACAACGTGGTCGGCAATGCCCGCACGCTCGACCGCCTGGAAAGCGCGGCCGCCAAACTGGGCTCGCCGCCCAACTTCCTGCTCGTGGCCGGCGATATCGCCCTGCCGTCCACCGCCGCCGCGCTGTTCGCGCGCGCCGTCGCCGCCTTCGGTAAAGTCGACATCCTGGTCAACAATGCCGGCATCTTCATCGCCAAGCCGGTCGGCGCCTATACCGAAGAAGACCTGGACACCATCGTCAGCACCAACCTGAAGGGTTTCTTCTACCCCTCGCAGCTGGCCGCCGAACATATGCGCGCCAACCGGGACGGCCATATCGTCACCATCACGGCCAGCGTCGCCATGCAGCCGAACGCAAAGATCCCGGCCTTGCTGCCGGTGCTGATCAAGGGCGGCCTGAACCACGCCACGCGCGCCCTCGCGATCGAACTGGCCACGTCCAATGTGCGCGTCAATGCCGTCGCCCCCGGCATCATCGCCACGCCGATGCACGGCACCGATGAAGGCACGACCACCTTCCTGAAAGCGCTGGCCCCGAACGGCGCCATGGGCGAGACCGCGGACGTGGTCGACGCCGTGATGTACCTGACCGACTCGCGCTTTACCAGCGGCACCGTGATGGCTGTCGATGGCGGCGCCACCGCCGGCAC